>Ga0268261_10002317_pt1 | contig 13596 bp, 2 predicted proteins | sample TergutNc150P1_FD_190353 | JGI IMG/M metagenome (GOLD analysis project Ga0268261, IMG submission 190353) | Nasutitermes corniger P1 segment gut microbial community from laboratory colony in Florida, USA - Nc150 P1 (SPAdes) (version 2) | ecosystem: Host-associated > Arthropoda: Insects > Digestive... | reverse complement strand
TTTTTGCCCTTTTATAGTGTGCTTTTTACTATTTTATAAAACTTATCTTTAAATAGTGGGCAGCATCCAGAACGAATTAAACGATTTTCTATAGAAACCTACGGGAAATCACGTTTCGGCTAACGAAGATTTCGGCTAACGAATGTGATTCTGGAAAGAATTATCTTCGTTAGCCGAGGTATCACTGTATTTCACAAATTATGCCACAGAAATAGAAGTACAGCATTTTTCTAAGAACGAGATTGAATTTCCTTTCTTAATTCACTAATGAGTTTAAAGGAAAACCTACCTGAGACTTCGGGACAGCAGCACGAGTACTGCTGGCCCCAGTTACGACTGGCTGCTGGCTTGAGAGATGTGTTTTCAGTGGTGGACTGGCTACTGCCCCAGTCAAGATGGGTTGCTGTGGTGGACCATGATGCGCCTTGGGAGGCTGGGGTGGACTAGATGTGGGCACTTTAGTGCCCCCAGCACCCATAACTGCTGGATGAGGTGGCTTCTGCTGAGGCACAAAGTTGGATCCAGTCTTCGGCAAACCACCTGTAGCCACCTGCAGTAAGTGGGCTTTGGGTGTATGGGCTCCTGGTGACGGGGCTTTCATGTTCACTGCCATCTGCTGGGGTTGTGGTGGTGGGGGACCACTAACATGATGGATTTTGCTAACCACTGGCATCTGTCCTTGTCCAGGAGTCATCACTACTGCCTGTCCTCCAGGAGACTTACTTCCTGCCACTGCCTGCAGTAAGTGTGTCTTTGGATTGATGGGAACTACTGACTGTATGCTCTTGGCCACACCTACAGAAGATGGTTGTGTCTGTGTCGGATGCAGCAGGACGTCTCGAGTTTTAGGATGTGATACAGGTGCTGTAGTTGGTATGGCTTGGCCCTTGACAGTGGGCTGAGCAACAGTATGTACCTTCATTGCTGGAGACTGTGGTACGGCAGAAAGTGAGGTTGTTGAGGTAGCTGAGGGTGGTAGCGAAGGCAGAACTTGCTGTGAAACTTTTGTGGTGGTACCCACTGGTTGTGACAGAGTAGTTTTGGCAGTCTGCTGTAAAACATGGGCTTTTAATGTAGTTGGCACAGATTTGGTACCGGATGCTACTGTCTGGACACTGGACTTGCAGATGCCAATTGGCCTCAGTCCCACAATAGAAGGACTAGGAGGGGTAGTTACTGATGTGGGCAATGGTTTTGGCACAGAATTGGAAATGACTGGTACATGGCTCTGTTGTGTCACACCAACTGCTGGAATTCCTTCCTGTGCAGATGGCTGGTGATAACTCATCGATGCACTTGGTATTGTGGGCAGACTGTGAGCACGTGCCCTTGTTTTATCTGGTTCTACAACAGTGCTGGGTGATTCTTGAGATTCTGAAAGGGACCTGGTACTAATTTGAGGTGTTGATGCAACAGGCATGATGACAGGAGCTGTTGTGACTGGGATATACTGTCCCTCTTCACACTCTCGCATTGGAATCAGCAAACCAGTTACAGGATCAATCAAAGTTGTGGGCTCACCATCATCTTCTTCTACATGAGTTCTTGTTGCTTTAGACTCTGCAGGAATTTCAGACTCATCTTTTTCAGGCTGATGTGTCTTGCCAGAAGCTGAAAATGAATCTGGTGACTTGGATGAACTATTCTCAGTGTCTCTGTCAAGTGCGGGAGACTCTGATCCTTTGACTGCTGTTATTTCATCATCTGTTTGCTTCTTCTTCTCCTCACTTGATTCTTCATGGCTTTCTGATAACCTGCGCTGCTGAGCTTGTTTCTTGCCACCACGAGGTGACTTTCTTGGTTGCTCAGGAACCACAGCAGTTGACCTCTGACTGGCAACATTCTGTCTTGTTGAGCGTCTCGGTCTTAATCCTAGACCTGCAGCATTTGCTGCAGCATTGGCGGCAGCAGCTGCTGCAGTAGAGCGAGTAACCTTCCCTGAGCTGCGCACAACATCCTCTATCACATCATCCACAGTACTTCGGGATCCATCCCGCTCTTGCAAACGTCGAGATTTGCGGGTTGCCGGAGATGGGAACTCTTCTCTGGTCTCAACCACTGGCAGTGCCACTGTCACTGGCGCTGCCTTGGCAGCAACCTGAACCTCTTTGCCCCCGACACTGCTGGCAGACACGCTGGCCTGAGGACTCTTGATGGTCAGTATCAGTCGTGGTCGACCTTTCTCTCCACTGTTGCTGCCTTCATCCTCGGAGTCATCACGGAACTCATAAACATCAGTGGTAAGCTTCTTGCTGGCAGCAGAGGTCATATGATCTTGAAGTGCTACTTTATTACCACTCCCTCTGCTTCTCCTTCCACCTCTCCGAGGAGAAACAGAAGTTATCGAAATGCCTTCAGCTGCAGGTTTCTGACCCCCCACAAGCCTTGATCGGCGTGTTGTAACACCAGTTACTCGAGTATGGGCCTTGCCACGTGATCCACCTCTTCCTCCACGAGTAGTAGATCGTGGAGTGGTTTGTCCAGTCACTGGGCTCTGCACATCAGTGCCTGTTTCCTGTGATTCATCATCTGGTGAAGATGTTACTTGTTCTTGTTCTCTTTCAGGGGATGAAGAAGACAAAATCAGCTCATCCTTTTCATCAGGTGATGCTGACAATGCAGCACTGCTATCCAGTTCTTTGGATGGTGATTTGGTCACAGAAATCTCTTGTTCTTCACATGATTTTATCTGATCCTTTTTCTTGGTGTCATCAACATCTTTAGGGCTCAATTCTGGTTCTTCCTTGACTAGCTCAATTTGTGACTGCAGGTTTACGAACACCTCATCCACAGACTCTTCTGGATCCTTTTTCAACACTTGGTGAGCCGAGGATTCAACAGATTTCTCCTCAAATTGATCGAACCAAATCCTGTTTCCTCTTTCATTCACATTCTCTGGTAAATCTCTTCGTGGGGTCACTTCATCACCAGAACATAGTGCATTTACTTTCTTTATTACTGACTCAATGTTCACCTCTTTGGCAGACCAGAAGCTTGAATCAGTTTTTATAGCATTGGTGAGATCATGCTTGTCATCCAGCTTCTCATCTTTATAATGTACAACAGTTTCACAGCTCTCCTTGGAAGGTGGAGACTCAGGCGTTGGCAATGCAAATGGGTTTTCTTCTTCCTCAGTCTTTATGCGATGCTCTGGCTCTTTGATAACTGATACCACCTTCATTTCTTGCTCCTGCTCCTTGAATGAACTGTAATCAACACCACCACTAGCCCCCGGTGCAGACCTACTGTTGTCATCAATACTGAGTGCCTGAGACATTGACTCTGAAGCTAGGAGGTTGGTCACAAAGTCAGTATCAGCTTTCATGTCTGTTTCAGGCTCTGAAAAGTCAGATTCTCTAGCAATATCACTAGCATGTTCTTCCTTGATAACCGAAACAAAACCACTATCTTCCTTTGTAGAAGAAATGTAGCTCCTGTCTATAGCTGCACCACTTTCACTGCTTTTGAATGTTGTAATATCAGAGTCTGTAAGAGTCTCTTTGCCTTCAGCATCCTTATCAAAATGGTATGGCCCAAAGTCCATGTTTTCTTCCTGTGATTTTGGTTCCTCCTTCAGAGAAGTGTCCATGTGTTTCTTCACAGTGTCTGGTGCCTCTGCTGAAAGGTCGTCTGGTGCTAGAAGAGGAACAGGGCTTGATTTTGATATAACAGGACTGTGACAATGAGAGGATGATGGATCCACTTCCAAGGAAGGAACTTCCACCGGTGCTACTTGTAGCTCCACTTCCGTTTTATGGCACATATGGGTTACTTCTGTATTGTCTTCTTGCATTTTTGTGTTTTCAAGATTGTCATCTCTTGATGCAACACCATCATCATTTGGTTTCCCTGGCACTAAATCAAAGTCCTGCCCATCAACCTCTTCCGTAGGTTTAAATGTTATGCAAGGTGGCATAGGAATGACAGTCTCATCACACTCTGATGTTACACGCATATCTTCTTCTTGTTCATGGCCACCATGGTTGTCAGTGGTGCCAATAGCAGATGCAGCAACATCTGGTTCAGTTTCAGGTTCCGACTGAGGTTTCGGCTGTTGACCCGAAACTGGTTTCTCTGGCAGTGACTGATCCTGGTCACACTCCAAAGGCTCCACTGGTTTCTCTTCTACAGATTCACTTGCAGGAGACATTTGTTTGATGATCAAAGGTGACGACTCAGGCTGCACAGTTGGTTTCGTCAGCAGGGACTCATGCTCATAAGATTTAACACCCTGCTGCTGCCTGTAATATGAGGATGGCAGGTCAGGCGTTTTTGGTGGTCGTGAAAAATCAATTCCATCAGGTGTCCGAGGGGAATGGTCTTCCCCACTAAACCGCAGACCAGCATAACTGGGTTCTGGATCACCACCATCTGTGTCAGTATCGATCTGTAATTCCGATTCAGACTGTGGTGTATCAGGCTTCATATCAATGGCCTCTATGGCCTTGCGAGTCTCTTCATCTTCATCAGTAGGAAGAGTACGTTCAGTGCCTGCATGTGTCGTAGTGGGTGGACTACCATTGCCTTCACCTACATAACAATCAGAAGGAGTAAAGTCTGCTCCAAATGACTCTCCGAGCAAAGCTGCAACTGCATCCTCCGTCTCCTCTTGTGATATGACAGCACGGGGCTTCTCTTCCTCATTACTGAGTCCATCATCAGTCTTCGGTAGTCCTTCTTCTTCCTTGCCATCAGTTTCTTCTTTCACAAGAAGCTCTGCCTTAGGCTTGGGGACCTCAAATTCCGATATACTTTTAACTGCTGTTTCATGAATAATGTCATCAATTGCAGTACCAAACCCTGGTATAAATTTTTCTGGCTTTTTCTTTTCACCAATCTTTGTGGTAGTAGAGACTGAAAGAACAAGAGAATCATGTGGTGATGGTGAAACAGAGAGTGGTTCATCTGGTGTAAGACTTGCAGCAGGTTTGTTGAAAGGAGGACTCACTGGCATCTCTAAGCTGGACAGTGATGGTGACAACAAGGGAGATGGTTTGCTATCCTCCAGGGAACTTGTTATGCTTAACTTCCTTTCAGGTGAAGACTTTGACTTGTCATGGTGGTGATGGTGGTGATGCTCCCTTCTGCTCTGTTTCTCTTCTTTTGACTTTTTACGCTTCTTTCTCTTTTCCTTTGCTTTCTCAAGCAACAGAGCCGTAGCAGCTTCCAAGCTTTCATCACCATCTGTGAACCTAAAAACATCAACATCATTATTTCCAGTTTCTTCCTTTAGAGTACCATCTTCACGTTTCTCTATTTTGCATGATGACAGAAGAGCCTTTGGCAATGCCTGATCAGAGTAGTCTCCAGAACTGAGAAGCTTGGCTTCCAGCACCCGTCCTGCCTCTACCAACTCCACACTGCTTGCCTTCTTATCTCGTTTCCTTTTATCACGTCTCTTACGCTCCTTTTCAATGGGGCGTGTGGCTGCTGCTGCTGCTGCTGCTGCTGCTGGAGTAAAACATTCCATACGTGGACCAAGAAATGAAGCATTTGAATCAGAATCTGAACCATACACCAGAGAAACCTGCCACTTCCCTGGCAGTTTGTCATAAATGCGACCACTGCCTCCATTATTGGGGGTAATGGACGTCTTCACATGTCCACTCTCTGAATCATCTGATAATGGTCCGAAAATATCCTCCATCTTTTCATCACGTTTCAAACTGCTCTCAGGTTTCAGGGCACCAAGCTCAGGTTTTGGAACCTTCTTCTTACGAGCTTTTGTCTGTTTACCATCTTCACTATCTATGCTCTTCCCATGGGTTGATTTTCGTCGTTCACGTTTATGTCTCTTCCTTTCACCATCTACTTTTGGCTTGTTATCAATGGCCTCAGTTTTATCCACGGCTAGGTCAGATTCCACAGAAACAACTTTCCCAAGACCATCTTCACTAGACTGCAAATTCTTCTGGCGTTTCTGTTTCTTTTTGTGAGACTTCTTTCGGGGCATATCATTTCCCTTATCAATAGAATTCCCATGGAACGATGGTTTCTGGTCAAGCTGAGGTGGAGGTGTCACAGCAGTAACCTCACAATCCGAAGAAGTGCTAAGAGCCATAGCAGCTTTTGACTGTACCATGACACACTTCTCTACTTGAATGTTTTCTCCAAAAATATCTGCCTTTTCAGTATCAGACAAGAATTTCTTTGTAGTCTCCTCTGCAGTAAGATCTGGGAAACTCTTAGCTGTTTTGTTCTTCAGAACAGACTTTCTAAACAGGGCCTGTTTTTCTTCACCAAAAATATCATTCTTTGGAGCACTCAACAGTTTTCTTATATTTTCATCATCTGATGAATCCATGGTGTTTTGTGGCTTATTTTTAATACAAGATTTCTTTAAATTTAACTGTTTATCATTTCCATAAACATCTGTTTTCAATATATCAGACAATTTTCTTGAACTATCATCATCTGATGAATCCAATGAATCTTTGGGTGTTCTGTTCTTAACAAATGACTTCTTCAAACTTGCTTGCTTGTCATCAACATAAACATCTGATTTGACCACATCACTCAGAAACTTCCTGCTGTATTCATCATCAGAGGAATCCAGCACAGTTTTATTCAATTTGTTTTTGTTTCCACCTCTCTTCACACTCGACTGTTTGTCTGTACCTGTTTTAATTACATCCGACATCAGTTTCTTGTTACTTTCATCAATGGAGGAGTCCAATGCACCCTTGCCAACTCTATTATTTTTAGCAGCAGGCTTTTTAGAGGTAGGTAATTTATCATCCAAGTCAGCAAATCCCTGATCACCATCACTATCAGCTGAATACACATCTAACATCTTATGTGCATTAGATTTAAACCTGGCCACTGCATTATCATCCTCAGATGTATCAGAAATGAGTTTGGTGCGGTTTCCCTTTTTACCAGGCACTGTCAGATGTTTGGATCGGGCTAAACTATCGTCATCTTCGCTCCCATCCTGCTTACTAGCCATGCTAGCTCTGCGCACTTCTTTGCCAGTTCTTCCGAGCACATCAGAATCTGAATCAGACTTTCCAGTACAAATATCTTCTTTCTTGATTCGCACCACAGGTTTACATTTATTCAACTTGGGCTCATCACCATCACACCGTGATCGACCATCATCCTCAGAGGAACTGCTGATCATAAGTTTCACATGACGCTTACACTTGCTGCCATGATCGTTATCTGAATCAGAGTCTTCATCCCATGAAGTGGATCGCTTCTTCTCTTCTCGCTTTGCTCGCTTTTTCTTAAGCAAATCAAACTTCTCTCTCATCATTTCCTGACGTCGCTCTTCCTCCTGTTTCTGCATGTTCTTAGTGGACCGAGCTTTAACCTTGTCATACATAGAGATATATGCTGGGCCATCATCCACAATATCAAATATGGAATGTTTCTTGGGTCCATCACCACTCCCATCTTCACTCTCAGAATCTGAATTACTAAATTCCTTCTTCTGGGACTTCCCATCCTTTTTCTGTGATGCCAACTTCTGATCATCCTTTCCCATGCCTTCTTCTTTCCTCCGCTCACTATTATTCCTCTTGTCCTTATCCTTCTTTGCCACTCGTCCTTTCTCATCAAGAAGTTCACTACTTCCAAACTCTTCCTTCATCTGTTTCTTCTTTTCCTTTGTTTCTCGTTTGGTATGCTTGTGTTTCCCATCATCCTTATCTTCAGGATCACTATCATCCTTCTTTTTGCCAGATTTAGGAGATAAATCTTTATCAAGGGTTTGGTCCTTGGCAGGTTTGATGCCAAAGTCTCTCATTTCCTTAGGACTGTCCCTGTCTGATTTGTTCTTTTTCTTCTGCTTGTCCTTAGATTTGTGCTTGTCATAACCCTCCTTCTTGCGATCAGGATCATCCTTGCCCTGCTGACGTTTGTCCTCTCGAATTTTTTCTTCCAGGAGCTTAGCAAAACTTTTGGTGTCAGCATTTGCACTCGCATTGACAGTGGCAATGGCACTGCCATGACTTCGTGGACGTTCACTGCTACTGCGTTTACTGCTGCTGCTGCTGCTACGCCCACTGTCCTTAGAGTCACGCCGCTCTGCAATCTTTCGATGCTCTAACTTGAGGCGCTTTGCATCATCAGGTACACTGTCCATGCTGTCTTGCGAGCTCATGCGTCGCTTACACCCTATACTGGCTGGCGAAGCACTGCTGCTTCCACGTTCCTTTCGGCGCTCCTTGTGTTTCTCTGCGTTCTCAGTTCGTTTTTCAGTGTCAATCACAGACTCAAACTCCTTATCTGTCATGTGATTCTCTTTCTGTTGGTCCTTTTCCTGGTTTTCTTCTACATCCTTCCACCTATCCTTGTCAATATTCTCAACATGTCCATCTTTCCATCTATCTTTGTCACCAAATTCCACATCCTTTCTCCTATCCAGATTATCTATACACTCATCTTTTCGTTTCTCCTTTTCCAAACTATCAACACTGTCTTTCCTCCTCTCCTTTTCTGAATCCATGGAATGACTGTCTTTCCTTTTGTCTCTTTCTGCACCCTCCATGGACTCCCTATCTTTTCTTTTGTCCTTTTCTGTGCTTTCTGCCCGTTCCCGGAGTCTGTCATTATGTACCCCATCCTTCTCACTATCCCTTCTAGCACACACTGATCCAACGACACTCTCTTTCCTATCTCTCTTCTCTTCCACATGAACTGAAGTCCTGGACTTGTGACTACTGCTTGAGATAGTCTTCGCATCTTGCTCTTTGCCACTATCTTTATCTTTCTTGGAAGAACTCAATGAACTTGATGAAAATGCTGGGAGGGACTCTTTCTTCAAACCAGCTGGCTGCTTGCCATTATCACACTGTTTGTCTTTACATGGGGGGTGAGACTGAGGTTGTGATGATTGTTCTTTCTTTGATACAGGACAGGATTTTGGCTTAAGGTTCAATCTTGTCGACTCTGAGGAGGAATTCGTTGTAGGAGTTGACATTGAAGTAGTGAAAGTTGTAGAAGTGGCAACTGTTGATGCCATGGTCATGGTTAATACTGTGGTTGTTGCAGTGCTAGATGCAACCACTGTTGTCACAGTGGGTGCACAAGTACTGGTGACAGAAACTGGAACAATGACGACTCTCGGACTACAAGACATAATGGGGTTTTCACTGGGTGACTTAACCAATGGAATGTTGCTAGACTGAGGAGCATCTGATCTAACAGCAACAGGACTATGTTCCTTGAGACTCTTGACAGACTGCTCCACTGGCTTTGAAGATTTTGGTGGTAATGCTTGTGAGCATGCGCTCGCTACAGTTGTAACAGCTGACAAAACATTTGAACTTGACTTGCTTGTAGTACATGGAACTTTCACATTAGCCGGCAGAGATGAAGCCACTGTGGATGAGACCTTTGGTGTTGACTGTGAAGAAGGAATAACAGTTGATAGAACTCGTGCTGATGTGTATGCTGCCAGGGGTTGAGACCTGGTAACTTCGGGCAATGACACCACTGGGGAACTCTTAACACACACAGTGGATGTCCTCAATGTATCCGGAACCGTTGCCGTACTCACTGATACAGACGTCACTGTCGAGGTGGAAGGCTTAACACATGTTGATAATCGTAACACACCAGGTGACGGAACTCTGCCAATTGTTGAAGAAGAGGTGGTGGATACGGGAGAAACAAGTTTCAAAGGAACTCTACTTGTAACTTCTGGAGTAGGTTTAGTGCCTGTAGCCGTAGTGAGGACCGTCACAGATGGCCTCAGCACCGAGGATCGTGACACCTCTGTCAAGTATGTAGTAGTATTTGTCAGTGGACCAACAGGCCTTGCTACACAAGTCCTTGTTACCTCAGGTGAAAGTACAGTTCCTGTGGCCGGGGTTGGCACAGTTACTGACGAGCTAGGTAACACTCCCGCACTTGACACAGACACCAAAGACGCAGCAGTTGTTGCTGTAGTAGTAGCTACTGTGGTGGTTGGCACAACTGGTGGGTGGCTGGGGAAGGGATACTGAAGTCCCTTGGCAGCAGGTGGCACTCCAGTAGCTGGAGATTTTGGTACAGGCTGCTGCTGTTGCTGTGGCTGCTGTTGCTGTAATTTGGATCCACATGGGCCATGCATAGGGGACATACCTACTGGGCAGGGGGACATCTGCGACCTCAGTCCTCCAGATGTGCTTGGTGTGCTTGATGAAAATGGTGACCTTGGTGGGGGATGTGAGGGTGACTGTAATGGAGGAGTGCCTGCCGTTCTGCTAGGAAGGTTTGAAACTGATGTCATTCTTCCACTCATTCCAGAAGTGCCTGCAGTACTAGCATTGTCATTCACTAATGCCACTGATCTAGTTGGTGTTGCACTCGGAAAGTCCCTCGTACACTCTGTCGTCGTTCTCACACTTGAGAAACCAAGCGGGCGTGTATGCGGTACAAATTCTCGGGGCTCATATTTGTCACTAACGTTTTCAAGCCGCTTTGAGTCCTCATCAAACACGCTTCTCTTGGCAAGTACAGATTTCACAATGTCTGATGGTGGTATTTCATTAAAGTCCAAGTCCAGTAAGTTGTGGCGGAATTTGAAACGCTCACCAACTGCTGCATCCAACTTTGCAAGTGCTTCACCTCCTGCCGCACTCAGCGCTCGTGAACCTGACCATTTCTCATACTTCTCATCCAAGGAGCGAATGCGCTCCTCAAGTGTGGGAGATGGTGGTGAGAGCTCTGAATCAGATGATGATGATGAAAGGAGTGACTCAGGTCTCGGTGGGGGTGATGCTGGAGGTGGTGCAGGGATAGGACTGGGAGATGGTTGATGTACAACTGGTTGTGAATGTGATGGTACAGGTCGTGGAGATGTTATGACAGCAGGAGGCGATGACACTGAAGCGGCTTTGCTAGCAGATGGTGTTACACTGGACACTGAAACTGATAAACGAGCGGTGGACGAGAGAACCTGCGCTGCAAACCTTGGTAGGGGAAGTGATAAAGGTCCCTCAGTGGCAAGCCGGTCACGGGGTAATCGACGAGGTTCTGTGGGTGGCAACAGGTTCTCTGGCCTTTCATCACACAAAGGGGTACCTGGTCGACTTCCATCTACACTCTCACCCCCACTGATAGTCAATGTGCCAGAAGCAGATTCACCATGCTGATGATGATGATGGTGATGCGAATGCTTACTACTTCGACAACTTCCACGGTCCTCACTTTCACTAGTACTACTCCCCGTTTTACGGCGCTTGCATACAGGATGCGGGGAATAAGACTGCACTGACACTAGGCGATCTGCGGATGTTTCACATATATCCCTCCCACCCGCACTATGTTTTGACGTACTGTCTGTACTAAGTCTTCGACTACAGTGCTTACTACTAACATCTGATAACCTTCGCACTTCCGACACACTCTTCCTATGGTTGTGGGTTGTCACAACCAAGGATGGCGTACCTACATCACCATGATTTTCATAGCACACGTCCATTCCAACTGGTCCTACTGCACATATGGGCAAAGAGGGTGGGGGTTCTCCACAATCATCACTTGCAAGCTTGAGCCGCTTCTTTGGTGCTGAGCTCACCATGCCACCATCGTCATCACCAGAGCTTTCCAACTGTTCCAGCAAGGTCAGAATATGAACCCTCTCCTTCTGTAGGTGGCGGTTATCAAGCGGATGCTGTGCAGAGCTTGGTGGAGGAGGCAGCTGAGAAGGTGCAGCAACATCACTGCTCACGACAACACTCTGCAGGGAATGGCGCTTATAAGCAGAGTCGTCCTCACCACAGGGAATCTTGTCACCAGGACTGCAGCTCTTAGCAGGCCGCGCTGCCACCACGGCAACACTCCGCCGTAGAGATGATGTCTCCCCTTCACATGCCCCTGGTGATGGACTGCTGTCCCCACGTTCACGCTGACAATAACCATAATCACGCAGCTCCTGTTCGTAAGAGTCATCATGGCTTGCTGCACTGCCCTGGCTGAATTCATCATAGTTCCTGTAAACACAAAACAATTTACAGTTCACATTTCTTCCACCTCATATGCAATTGTCTTCACTACTGACATCATCAACATTTCTTATCTACAATAATAATCCTTCATCTCACACAAAGCCACAGAACATTCAAGAACAGGTCCTACTTCTATGTCAACAAAAACAAACTCAGTTTACAATTAACGTCACCAGCAAGTACATTTTTAAATGCATGTGTGAGTGCACTCTATCAAGTAACTGAAGCAGTACTTCTGCAGCCTGGCCCATGATGTACCTAGGTGGCCAACAACCTGCTGTCAGGAACCACAATTCATCACAATCACCACTAGGTTGTTCCTGGTCCCTGTCACAAGAAAGTCAAATAAGAGAAAACACAGTAGCAACAGACAATACCATCCAAACATAAGATGTTCCAAAATAAGGCTTACAAACAATCAGTAACAAAAGCTTCAGACATACTTAACTGCTACACGTAACAGAACTCAGAAACAGATTTCCTGCATGGAACAAAACTAATGCGGTTCTGTTAAACTTGTCATTCTTGCTAAGTGCACTAGGAACAAAACATGAGCAAAACTAATTTAAAATAAGTATAAACCAGCAGTAAGTGTATTTAAGCTGCAAAAAGAGGTCCCACACATTGACCCCCTGCACATCACCCTAGGCCTAATCTGCTTCACCCATCCAACACACTTCCCTTTATTCCCCTCCAGTTGTCAAGCCACTGTTCACACACGTGTTGGCAGTAATAACCATCTACCCAAACAGCAATCACCCTGCAAAAGACGTCATTGAAAACTTCTGAATCAAGACAGTTATGCCTGCAACTGTTCTGCATCAGAGATACTAAACTTCAGGCCACATTCCAAGCAGTAGTGCCCTACTCTCATTACAGCAAATGAAAGACAATGAACGAACAATCAACAATTTAAATACCCACCACTTAGTCTCCGTTTGGCTTAGCTTTAAGAACTTCAGTTTCATATGTAAGTGGTTCTGTGCTATGTACATCATTATGGTTGTTACATATCTCAGACTCCTACTTTTCCTTGCTTTTTTTTTTTTTTTTTTTTTTTTTTTTTTTTTTTTTTTTTTTTTTTTTTTTTTTTTTTTTACAATGCTACAAACAGCACACAGTTCACAAAGAAGCAACGTTCACTGTCTGATACAACTACCATATCTGGTACACTTTCATACACTATGCCTCATACAATGCACATATTTCTTATGGTTTCCTTAGGCATCTTTTCTGGTTCTTTTATAGTTGTTATAGCACCACAAGTGCTATGCTCTGTGCACATTTCCAAACTTCCTGTTGCTGCTGCTGTGGTTTGAATTTCTATTTATTACCATTACCATTTACTTTCTTTTACTTTGTTGTTATGAGTAACTTCTACGGGCTACTGATGAAACGTAACACTTAGCCAAGCCATACAGACGATAACAATAAATCTTGATATTTGGTTGGCCGTGCATCATAGTATAACTTTTTTTATTATTACCAACTTGATACACAAATTTCTTGTTCATTCACACAAATTGCATTAAATTAAATTCCTCTACATGTTTCGAGCGCAATCCGCTCATCATCAGGAGGTCAACGACGCAAATTCTACATATGCAGCCTCTGGTATCGTCACTCTCTGCAAGTGACCGTCTTGTGCAACCGCTAA
>Ga0268261_10002316_pt1 | contig 13599 bp, 9 predicted proteins | sample TergutNc150P1_FD_190353 | JGI IMG/M metagenome (GOLD analysis project Ga0268261, IMG submission 190353) | Nasutitermes corniger P1 segment gut microbial community from laboratory colony in Florida, USA - Nc150 P1 (SPAdes) (version 2) | ecosystem: Host-associated > Arthropoda: Insects > Digestive... | reverse complement strand
GGGGGGGAGCATTGGATAAGCAGTACAAAGCTATTAAAGCTAGCCCAGCTATATCCAGTATACTGCAAAGTGGTCCTTATGGCAGTTATGACATTAGAAAACCTGTTAATAAAGTGTTTCCAATGATCATATTAAATAACAATAAATATTCTGGACATTGTACACTGTCTTGGGTTTTTTCCTTAACATTTTAGAAATTGGATCTATTTCTGTCATCACCTATAAATTTTTCTACTTATCTGAGGTAACTCTGAAGGAGCTGCTGTTATTGTGTGAGAATCTGCGGTTATTAACATCATAGTAGTTGCACTGCATTTGGTTTGCCATGATCCACACTTGCACATTACATCCCTTGATTGGCATGCCAGTATCCCGATTTTATTGAACATGCACTCTATGCAGTGGCAAATTCTTATCTCATGGTCAGGTGTAGCAGAAGGGTACGCAGTGTGGCATTATAAGATTCTGCTAAACCCCACTTCCAAATCAGGGGTTGTCACTACCTCTGTGACCTTGAAAAGTTCTGTAAGACACGTATGTTTAAGGTGAGATATTAAAATGAATGGAGTAACAATATGCAGTACTGCTATTTCAAGATACTTTTAAACAAAGGTGAACACTGCAATACTGACTTGGCATACTTCCACTGCTGTGTTTAGATGCCATATTCTGCTTCTGTTTGGAAGTACTGAAATACCCGCTAACGTACAAAATATGACGTATTACATGTACTAAATGACGAGACCACAAAATCCTCCCTCATCCTTCCACTTGCACTTTGACATACACGTATGGCACTCCATTTGAGCCTCAGTGGGGAGGCAACAATTCGTGAAGCACCCTTATTTCGATAAAAATGTGTGGAAATAAGTTAACGTGCAAAAAGAAAACAAATGGGTATGTAATTTTTAATTACAGCAGTCTTGATGTTTATGAACCTCAATATTCAGGATTTTGACCTCTTGTTATCACCCATTTTAATGCTACTGTTTTGACCTTTTGTGGCTGGTTTGAACTAAATGGGATGACACCACATGGTGGCAACTTGGCTTCACCAACTGTCCTGCTATTGCACAGACCGCTGTTGGTGCAGTCAAGACATGAGGTTGGTTGTTGTGATGTTCTGTAATTCTGGTGTACGAGTTAGAACAGCAACAGTAGCGAGCGTAAACACAGTACCGTACACACCACAGTCTGTCATGGGATTTGCATTCTGTGTGTAATTTATTGTCCTTGGGCTGAAAAGCAGTGGTTCAACTGGATGATGTTCCTCTAACACAAGTTAGTACATAATTTTTACTGTTTGCAATAATTTACCACTTAATGTAAACATAAGAACTGACAGATAGTTCACAATTATGAAAATGTGATGAGTGATACCACAAGCAAGGGCAATGTCTGGAGTGTAGCTGGAAGTAGCACACAATGCCATACAGTAATTTCTGCATAATGCGCTGTATTACTTGTAGCCATGTTGCAGCAAGTTGCAGCAGAGTGGTGCAAGCCACCTGCACAAACCTATAGAAAGTAACAACAGCCAGAAGGCATGAGGGGGCAGAATGAATAAAAGATAGAAGCACTCTTCAATGCCATAACACAAGCACTGATTTATATTATCACTAAAGAAAAACTTGTGCTTGCTACGGTTATTTAGTATATTTACTATTGGTATTTCGTAATTTCTTGGAACCTAATTGGCAGGGGTACACAAATTTACTAAAAATCTGAAAGCCACCTCCAAATTGTATGTGCTGGCAAGTTAACCCAAAGCAAGCTCCACACTTAGGACTCACAGTTCTGGAGTAACCTGTGAACCTGACTGTAATGTGGCACCTTGTGCTCAGCGCACTGAACTGATCCATATCTTTGTATTTGATGGAAAAACTGCAATAATCATACATGTAAATATGCACTTTACATTGAAAAAGGATTTTGATGTTCATGACATTTTAATTGGCCCCAATTAATCACAAACACCCAGACTCTCATGTACAGACTTCCTCAGTTCACTGTTCACTCTTCACTGATGAAATCCTCCACTCTGGAAAAAACAGTCTGTCTGTTTCAAACTGTGGTCTTCTGGGTTATGACACTTTGTAGTCAGGTAGGAAGTTACAAGAGAAACAGTCTACATCCATCTTCAGAACTCACGTGATGGTGTCATATTCCACAAGAGCACGGTAAGACTTAAAATATTATATTTGAGTCTATCATCTATGAGGCGGGCAGGGTAGCAGAGACAGTACAATGGCTCATTAAGGGCTAGATGGTCTAGTGTTCAAACCCTGGTGGGGACGAGATTTTCAACACCTGTCGAGACAATCTCCGAGGCCCACCCAGCTTCCTGTACAATGCGTACTGTGTCCATTCTAGGGGTAAAGTGGCTGGGGTGTGGCAATTACCACTCACCCCCTTCTAGCATTGAGCTTGTGAATACAATGCTATACGTCTGCTCCCCACTGTGTTTTCATGGAATGTTGTACGGCAAACTTTACCTTTATCCTCTACTATTGTCGAAGTCCTTTGTGTGGTAACTACAGATATGCATCAATAAATGACAGGGATACGTTCTGAGAAATGCGTTGTTAGGCGATTTCGTTGTTGTGCGAATGTATACTTGCACAAACCTAGATAGTGCAGTATAGCCTACTACACGTGTAGACTACGTGTATATGGTATAGCCTATTGCTCCTAGGCTACAAACCTGTACAGCATGTTGCTGTACTGAATACTGTAGGGAATTGTAACACAACAGTAAGTATTATTATATTATATTATAATATTATGGGATCTCCGTTGTATGTGCAGTCCGTCATTATGAGGCGCATACCTGTAGTCTTCTTTTCCTCGCCTTATGAAATATGCTGTGACTCAACTCAAAGAATAGAAATTTAAAAGTAACAACAGATCCACCTCACTTCACCAGATGTTTCTTCACTGCCCTGAGGACGATAATATCTGAGCTACAGAAGTCTGGGTGCAACTCTTGTTCTGGGATTTTTGTCACTTCAAAGTGCCTCTGTAACAACTCCTGAAAAGCTTTCCACACCGTTTGTTGTTTCTCTGTGTCTCGTTCCTCTGGACTAATGAAGATTTCAGTGCTGAAATCTGCCAGATAGCAAAGAGTCTTCACCCCAGGCTCCACAGACTAGAAGTGGAAAACATGATTCATGCTTCAGTGTTTGAACAAAAAAAGACAAAATGATAGGAAGCAATACCCTGTACACAATTTTAGTGAAATGTGCCTTGTTCTGTTTCACAATCCCTAGAGTTTTCAATGAAGATACAGAGGGTTCTGATGTACCATAAAAAGATGGACTGTACACAGGAAACAAGCATAAAGAGTAAAATGATGTCTACTTTAAAAAAAGGGAAATTACTAGAATCATGGCTAACGTCAAACCTGGAAAGTCATGTAAAAGTGTATTTAAGAAACTACATGCAAATGCATAGTTTCGTTACGACGAACAAAAAGGAACATTTCTAAATTATTCGTTCCATGCATCCTGTCTGTAATTACCCACATATATGAGCTGTCTTATATGTTTCAGCAATAAATCAGCATCTTCAGGGAGACATCAGTACAACAGAATATAAACTTAATATATCAAATTCACAAACACAATGTTACAAATAAATAATGGCAGCTATAAATATGAATTATGTGATGCTGACATATTACTGAATACAATTCATTCATGTGCCACTATATATATGGTATGTGGTTATATGCATATAAACATCTAGTAGCGAAGTTTTCGACCCAAAAAGATCAAGACCCTGTACAACACGACACGAGACACACAAATACACAGTACAGGGTCCTGTTCCTATTGGAGCAATAACTTCAATACCAGACTTTTCTATACGTATAACCACACACAGTGGCACATCAATGAATATTATTTAACAATATTTCAGCATCAAATATTTATATTTGTAGCTGCCATTATTTATTTTTAACACTGTATATATGTAAACTGGATGTATTAATTTTATATTCCTTTGTATTAATGTCTCCCTGAGGATGGAAATTTATCCTTGAAACATACAGGAGGGTCTATGTAAATGGATGATTTGTGATTTTACGTACAATTTGTGCACATGTTGGTGTGTGTGTGTGTGGGTGAAAAAGGATTATGTCAAATCAGCATTAAAAAGACACTTGAATACACAATTCTTTTACTTCTTTGGTAAATTCTATATACTAAAAATGATCCATATTCCCTTTAAGGTTTCAGTACAATGCAATAACATATTTGAAATTATCGCAACCTGTTAGGTCACTTATGTTACACACCATGCCTACTCAACAACTCATTCCCACACTGTTTATTGGAGAAGCTGTGAGGTCTCTACGAGCCATCTGCAGTCACTCTATGAATTTCCCTAGGTACACACATTTCATACAGATGCTACAAGAAGTGTCATTGAAATCGCAGATGACATTTCCAGATGCACCAGATATGTACTGGGAAACAGTTTACAAGTGAAGGGTTTCTGAGGAACAGGTACCATGCTAGATAGAGAACATGCAGATGATATGTGCTGAGGAAAAACTGGACAAAATTTCTGCTAGACTGGAGACATCTCCAAGGAAATCACTGGACTCACTTGTGCAGCAAAGAGTGTGTGACTGCATCATCGTCAACACTAATAAAGTAAAACTGACTTATTTGCATCCATATAAGACAACCGTGGCTTACAAACTATGACAGTTGTCAGCAAAACTGAATTTTGTGAACTGGTACTTGCAGAGGGTGCATACTAGAGAAGTTAACCTAATCCTTGTTCTGTTTAGTGTTGAAGCCTGGTTTCATCACAGTTGATATGCATGACCTCTCAAAATAACACTAACTGTCATGTTAATCCATGGAGTGCCATTACGTGAAGTTAAAGTTTGGCGTGCGATGTGTTATAAGTGCAACTAGGACTATGGGGCCATTCTCTTTTCTCAGACCATAAATTCACACCAAAACCAACATATTCTGACACCATTTGATTCACCTATCTGATTATACAAAGCTCTATGCCTTTGTTCAGCAAGAAAATGCAACAGCTCACAACATAAAATATTTCTAACACGATCAGAGTGGAACACAGTTCCACTCTGATTGTGTCAGAAGCTAGTCAATGTAGATGCACGGTAAATACCATATGCTGCATATACAGTAACAGCCTGCTGATGATGAACAGTTACTCTATTCGAACATGTCCAGGATAGAATATTGAAATAAATTAAGAAAGAAAAGTTCATCTCATCTATATTAAGCATTGCGGTTAGTATAGTAAACACTGGGATTTAAGAATATCTACATAGCTTAAGAATTAATTTTATTAGAGTTAATCTGTCTCCCATCACATTTATTTTCCATTTTGGTGCAATTCGTTAGGCCCTATAGGGCATTCCAGCAGGACACTGTTTGGTTAAATTCAGCGAAGGTCCAAGCATAATCGTAGGCACAGACAACACTACACTTACCGTACGTGTGACATTTTAAATGTACCACCTGGTTGGTCCCTCCGTTAGCACCGTTTACAAATTAAAAATTACGTTACTAGGGTTTCCTCCAATGGCTTACTGGTTGGAGAAATATTTATGAAAGCCTGATCAGAGTGATAAACATGGAACATGGGCGTCACTGTCTGTTTCCTCTTTATGAAGAACAGTAGAGATACAACTGTATTGCTACCTAAAAACAATTGCTAGCAATCTGCACTATGTAGACCCAATGTTTCTTGACGAATACAGAAAATAATAGCTGGTTGTTCTCAGAATCGCAAGAAAGTTACATTTTATGTTGAAAATGCAAAGTTTCTTAAAATCATAGCTGGTGGCACGTAGACTGGACACCGTGCTTGAAAACATCCCAGGTAGAGTACCCTCTCGGTTATCCAGATAATTCGAGAGGAGAAATCCGGTCAGACCACCAATGGAAAACGCAGCACTAAATCACACTTGCTTTACCAGTAGCGGAGGTACATAGGAAAAGAACATAAAACTCATTTCAAATATTGAGGAACCAAGGATATTTCCTGAATTCCTAAGGCATGCTGCATAATAAATGTTTCCTTCTCCACATAATGTCTTTCTTTTCACAATTTTACTTTTATTTGTTATAAACCATGCAATAAAATTAAATATCCGATTATTTAGCCACTCCGCATCACCTAATTGTTGCCACTGAGCATTACTTCAGGACTAATTATTTAGCCACTGTGGTTCGCCTAATAAATTAACCAATGCTTATTGCCAAATTATTCAGCCACTGCTCATCACCTAAATAATACAAAAGTGCGCACCACCTATTTCACGCCCTCATAAAACCTAATTATTTAGCAACTGCTTATTGCCAAATTATTTAGCCACTGCTCATCACATAAATAATTAGAAGAAGCACATCGCCTATTTAGCGACTGCGCATAACCTAATTATTTAGACACTTCGCATCAACTAATTATATAGCGACTGTGCACCACCTAATTATTAAACCACTGCGCACAAACCAATTATTTAGCCATTGCGCATAACCTAATTATTTAGCCACTGCGCATTACCTAATTATTCAGAAACTGCACATCAACTAATTATATAGCGACTGCACATCACCTAATTATTTAGCTACTGTACATAAACTATTTAGAAACTGTGCATCACCTAATTATTCAGTGACTGAGAACCAACTAATTATTTATCCACTGCGGTTCGCCTAATTAATTAGCGGCTACATATTGCGAAATTATTTAGCCACTGCTCATCACTTAAGTAATTAGAACCTACACACAACCTAATTATTTAGCGACTGTGCATCACCTAATTAATTAGTGACTGTGCATAACCTAATTATTTAGCAACTGTGAACCACCTAATTATTTAACCATTGTGCATCAACTGATTATTTAGCCATTGTGCAACAGAATGAAATGAACTGAGTATAATGCAGATTTCCTCTTTGTCGATGTGTGACATCACGTGTAACCTCCTCCACTCTCGTAATTCCCAGATACTATAAAGGTCTTAACAATGCAAAATCCGTGCATTGTTAGGGGTTCCGATGTTTTAGTGTTTCGAATTAGGAGAATGGAGAACAATAAAATGATTGGGGATGTAGTTTGGACTGGATACCATGCACAGCAATGTTGAACTACTTGTAATTTTCATTACATAAGATGCTGTATTTTGCTGCACTTATTACCTTCATGCATTGATCTGTGTGTTATTTAATCTTTTTCAGTCTCTTGTATTCATTAACTAATGCAAATGAATGCAAATCACTGACCTGTAAATGTCCAAGCAGTAGACACTCTGTCCCTGAAGTCCTTTGGAAAGTATAAATCTTGGCAAGCTATTCCTTAGCTACTGGCATTTTTCATCAGAAACCCTAAAGTTTGTTTAACAAACCCATAATATCGCAATAAAAACAGCAATAACTTTTCAGTCACCAAATAAAATCCATTCCTACTTACAACAAACTAAACTGACCACAAACTAAACAAATTGAACGGTGCAAGTACACCCTTATCACGCACAACTGTTAGCCCAAAAGCACCATTAACTATCCAAGAACCAGTCTAGTAACTAATTGCAACATCAAAGCCGTGAAAACTGATCACGGCATTCCCATTATTCAACACCAATTGCCAACACTTCCTTCCTCTCACTCAGTCGTCATGACAGACTGCCAGCCAGGATAGTGACCTGCATTGGTCACAGTTCATCATTGATACTGCAGGTCACACATTACCCTTGATTCAGTTGGGTCAGCATGTATGTGACCACAGATAAACGAAATAACATCCCTGCCTTCCAGTGTGCTGCCATCTTCTCATTGATTACAGACCCAAAAAGCCCGGTTGCACCCCTTACATCCTATGGCAGCACTGAACCTAACACAACATGACTAAAGACTACGACAAATCAGTCAGTAATAAAACCTCCTACCCCAGCCCTTCCATTGACTCCCTTCTGCCCCCAGTTCGTACAGGCGCTACAAACATAACACAAGACTATTTGTATATATTTTGGTGCATGTAATGTTGGTTACATAAATTAACAACACAACTAATATGATGGCCCGTCATTCATACAAAAACCACCTGCCTGAGATAAGTGTGCACCCTACGCTCCTAAGTTGGCACTGGCACAAACATAATAACAGATCAAATGGTAAGAAAGCCTGCTATTCTGACTTTAACAGCCCCCCCCCTCAAATTCACCTAAATCGAAACAACGGATGTATATGGAACTTGGATCTTTCTCTGGCATGTTGCACGCTGCCATTGGATTTAGTTACCAGCATTTCAAAGACAGCTAAGAATATGCTACAACACACGGTAGTTGAATTATTTGTGCACACACACATTCATTACCTTGGCCAGGACCGCAGCCATCCTAAACACCCTTTGTTATGTTTTCCCTCAGTCCCTTGTGGCATATGCTGCAATATTACCATACAATAAGCTAACTCTGTCACCGATCATCCTACCCAGTAGGTGTACTCATATGTCATCCAAGATATGGTTGCTTTCTTGTTGCTACTGCAATATACAGAAGCTAAAACTTTCCAAATTAAAATATGGCAATTGACTCACACGATTAAAAACGATATTGGAAATGATGAGTGGAATCACATCCAAAAACATCACACAATAAAGAAGGCAGCAAATTAAGAAATATTCAACATGTTTTATTTCATAATCTGTAACCAGAAAGTGTCCAGTACATGTTGACTATTGAATCTAGATATTTAAACACTGTCATACACACACTTTATCTTCTGGCAACACCAAAAGATCTCAATGTTTAGTGTTGGAAGATAAGTTACATCATCATCGTAAATGAAAAGTATCATAAAAAGTTGGCGCATTTGAATTTATCTTTTAGTTACATTAAGATACAAAATTTAAAAAAAAAAAGAAGATAAACCATCTATGAGCAATTCTTTTATCCCAGTGTAATGTAATGGGATAACCATGGTGTTAAAATTGTACAACTTTGAAAGAAATAGATTGTTACTCTCTTACTTGGATTTGTAAATGCCAATGTAACAGATGCAGAAACAGAATCACATCTTGTATTGGATCTCTATCCCCTATGGCACATGCTGTCAATTTTCAGAGGCAGGGATAAGTTGAAGAGAGAAAGGGCTTTACAAAAAATAATTTTATAGCTGGTACTATCAGCTGCTGGTGGTATTGCTCAAGTAGCAAATGGAAATAAGAACACAGAGAATTTTGGCATTCAACTGAAAGCTAGCACACTAAAACACAAACATTTCTATTATTAAATTTACAACCATATGTAACAATAGAAGTGAAATGTAATATAATAAAACTCCAAATAGCGTACATATGTATGAAAGAAGGATTATGGATAAAAGACATTCAGAGACCAGAATCTGCAATTAAATGTAAATGACATGCAAATTTCATATGTCTGTTCCATTATTTGGCTCAATTAATGAAAGAGTATACACAACAGTAACTTTGTTACTATATATCCAGAATAAAAATGGGAGGGAGAAGACAAAATGCTGGAGAGTACTGGGCCCCACTATCATTTCAACACAAGTAAGAAAGAAATCATTATAGCACTTGATGTCCAGTTTGGTCCCAACTCCTCCAATTACGTAAGTGTGGCTGCTGTTAATCGAAATATGAGAATGCACCATAGCTTCGACTAGTAATTTTCTACCGCCATCGCAGCACACTCATGTATGGGATACAACTGGAGCAGGAAAAGGGCATCCAGTGTAGTGTGCACCAGTACCCACAACAGGCAAATGATGTCACAAGGTGCTCTTCACCGTGAGGTCACCCCACGGTCTATCAGCCAACCATTCTTCTGACAAGCCACAGAGTTTTCAGTCTTCCAACAATAAGATCGAGCTGGCACACTATGATAATTTAATGTTCACCCAGATACAAAGTTGCCTCATATAAGCTATCATCTACATCTGCTGCATGGTGCTTGGACATGCGCTTACACCCCTCATCCATCGAAAGCGGCCCTCAAAATGCTAGTGTTAATGTACATATAATACAATCGTACATAGACCTGAGGACAGCCTCTTTCTGTCCCAGCATCATTCATAACAAAAGAACAACAAAATACTGGTAAGTAATTTCCAGCAACTTACCATAATTACAAAGTTACAATTTTGTAGCAGTGTTTTCTAGGGTTTAATTTTATATAAAAATGGGAGTTTAAAATAACAGCTCTGTAAGTCCGCCCATAAATCTAGATCCTTGTAAGGGGACTTCTTTGACACTTTTTTTTCTCTAGTATTGTATTCGAGGCACTCAATTTTAGGAAACTATTGTGCTTTTAAAAAGACATCTGGCACTCTTGACTGTTGCAATAGTCCCCAACCTCAGAGCCATTTTAGGCAAGAAGGCAGATAGGAGACCACATGCTTCACAAACATCTCATCCACCCTGTCAAGTCCAGATTCACTCCTTCATTCACACACCACCAACATGTTTGCTCAATTGCTCCATCACCTGATCCCAACAGAGAACATTACATAACAAAACATCACATCACTGGCAGTCCCCTGGATCACAGTTTACATGTGCATGAAGCATATCACAGTTTCTTCTCATTTTATCTCAGTAGAGATTGGCCAGCAAGAGATCAGGTGACTCGCGTCGTCAGCATGTTGATGTCTCCTCTCCTTCCAAAGTACAAGCCACATTTTCCAGCTTGTGAGCCAGATGCATCTTCTTGCAGTGAGGCTCTATATCGAGTGCATCCAGGATCTGCAAGGCACATACAGCATACAGAACTTGAGAGAATTGAACAACAATATTCAAGCAGTACTCCTGAAGCTACCGACCAAAAATATAACCCAAGCTGCCCCAACAAAAAAAAGAAGGAAAGAAAAACAAATAAATAAGAGAAATAAAAACAATAAGGAACAAATCAATCACCAATACCCAGAAAAAAGACATAAAGGCATCAAAAAACAAAGAAACCTTAACACTGAAGAACACTATAAGATTGAAAATAATCACTACCATGACTACGAATTATAGAAACCAAAACAGACCATCATTCAAATGAATCAACCAACCAGATGCAGCAATTTCTCAGGTTTATTACTTGTCGTTTAAATACAGCTCAATTGAGCTGTATTTAAACGACAAGTTATAAACCTGAGAAATTGCTGCATCTGGTTGGTTGATTCATTTAAATGTATGATGATGCACAGACTTGCAAACCCAAATTATATAAACCCAACGAACCCTCGCAAACAGAAAAAACCAAAAAATAAACAACAAAAAACAAACTATAATTAAAACTACACAAATAAAATAAATACAGTCAACAACTGCCTCCTTTTATTTATTGCCTTCTTAAACATTCTTAACCCTTATCCTGCCAATGTGGAGAATATGGTGAGCTCCTAATAATGCCAGCAAATGGCAGATGGGATTTAATTCAGCGTTTAAAGGGTTAATCATATGTGCATACCAATAATCAGTAAAGCTACCATAGCTACACCTACCTGATCACTGTATTTTGTGACGTAGATGTACAGCTCCTTCAGTGCGGATATTGTATCAAATTCTCCGATCTGTGACACTGACAGCTGCTGCATGGCCGTGCTCATTTCCTGATCTGTTATTTGGGGCAACATTTGGACGTCATAGTAAAAGTGGGCTACCATTTCTCTGTAGTGTGGAATATCCTTGGCAAACAGAAGTTTATTTGATGGAGAATCCTTCCCCAAGCGATGCTCCGTTGTGGAACAAGAATCCATGAATGTCTGAGCAATGACAGACAGGCAAGAATCCACTGTAGTTGTTTTATTGATGTCAAATATGAAGTCAGGATTCTTGATAAAATTTACCCAAAACCTCAATGGAAGACTGAAAAAGAGAGCACATTTTATTCACATGCTCTTATGAGCAGATATGCCTAATAGGGGAAAGAAAACACCCAGCATCCACAGATGATTCTCGACACTGGGTTACAATGGTCTGAAAGAGTTCCAGTTTCAGTTCATGTGGGAAACAAGGCAGACATCTTTTTCCTTACTGCCATCCATCTGTACATTACCTTTCAGTGTATGAAATTATTTTTTATCAGAGTCTCTGGTTATATGTTTTTAAAAACCTCTGGTTTGAATACTTGTGACCTGAATCCTGCTTTGGTAAGGGTTTTTTTTAAAATGAATGAATTAATTTTAGTTTCCTTGTACTGAACATTCTTATATGACAACATACTATTTGAAAAGAAATATGCTCCTCTTTAATTTTAGTGAAGTGAAATAATTGCATATTCAATATGTTCAGAAAAAATAGGTCATTTCCAATACCACAGCTATGATGAAAAGTTTCAATAATATAAACCACGCCTGAATAAAATACCTGACTTATTACAACACTTCTTGCAATGGAGAGAAACTACTTCATGACATAAAATCCCTGTGTCTGTATCAGCTGTCACGAACCTGCATTCCTGTTCAATAATATTCACTGCTATGCCTTATCGCCATACAGATTGTCTTTCCCTTCATTATCTGTTCTTTCAAGATCATTCAGGTTTCAATTTTTCTGTTTCTGAAAACTGTTCTACATACATACCACAACTGTGTGACTTCAACACACCATCTCAAACTATACTTTACTATCTTTAACAAAGTGGACGTAATTACCCAGCATTTCAGAGACTAAACACGCAGGGCACACTGGAGGCTAGTGAAGTATCTGCTTCCATTCAGTTAACATGTTACATTTGTCATGAACCAATTTTTGAGTGTCTGTTGAACTTTCACTGTCTAATTCAAATAAATCAACCAACTACATGCAACAACTTCTCAAGTTTATTTCTTGAGGTTTATGTGCAGCTCAACATGTTTCGGGCGTCTTCATGCCCATCATCAGGAGCTCGACAACTGCAGTAGCAGCCTCTGGTTTTACCGTTGGAGCGTGGTGGTAGCGGCGCTGTTGGTCGTGGTCGGGCCGACCCGACCACAACCGACAGCACTGCTACCACCACACTCCAATGGTAAAACCAGAGGCTGCTACAGCAGTTGTCGAGCTCCTGATGATGGGCATGAGGATGCCCGAAACATGTTGAGCTGCACATAAACCTCAAGTAATAACCTTGAGAAGTTGTTGCATCTAGTTGGTTGATTTATTTGAATTTATGATGATGCACGGACTGGCAAACTTTAAATTTCACTGTCTAGTTGTTTCATTAAACATGGTTAGGCAGATGGAATCACTCCTTTATGTGCCATCATATGTTTCCCTCCTTACACATTCATTTTATATACTTCTAGCAATCAGGCAGTTTTATCACAGTTTCCACAGACTTACGCAACGCTCAGACCTGCCTGTGAGAAATGAACTCACATAGCTGAGTACATCACTGAGCAAAAGTATATGTACATGGTGCATATATTGTGAACTGCATGCTTCAAAGTGAATATGTCATTTACATCTCTTCTCTTGAATCTCTGGACACCGCATGTTCTTCTTCATGAGCACAGTTCACCTCACTATAAACACTACCAAACCATGTAGTCATCAAATTCAAAATTAATTGACTTCTCCCCTCCTCTGCCACTACACCCCCCCCCCCCCCCC
>Ga0268261_10002315_pt1 | contig 13599 bp, 12 predicted proteins | sample TergutNc150P1_FD_190353 | JGI IMG/M metagenome (GOLD analysis project Ga0268261, IMG submission 190353) | Nasutitermes corniger P1 segment gut microbial community from laboratory colony in Florida, USA - Nc150 P1 (SPAdes) (version 2) | ecosystem: Host-associated > Arthropoda: Insects >... | reverse complement strand
GAATTACTGGGAATAACAGTAACAATTGTTTCAGAGGCAGTGCGGCAAAAACCTTATCTTTGTGAAATGTGTAACTTGTAGTGGCCGTCTAGTGACTATAAATTTCGTGATTTCGACCTCAGAATTTCTACTTGTGGCGTCAGACTCCAAATACATGTAAGTACTCCAGTTTTTGTGCATGAGATACAGAAGAACTTCTGCTATGATGTGTAAAAGTTTTGTATTATTATGACAAGATATACCGTAATTTTAGAATTTTTTTTAGTGCCCTTAAAATACGCCGGCAGGGGGGATTTTAAAGTTTAAATGCCGGCCGGACTGAAAGTGTTAAAAACAAGATCTGGTGGAAAGTCATTGTCCTCAATAATTTTCTTGAATTCGGTGGTGAATTCTCGAGTTTCTTCAGTGTCAGCACTAGCAGCCTCTTCACAAATTTTTATGCAGTGAATTTGTGAGCGGTGCTTGATCCTTGCAAACCATCCTTTGCTAGCAGTGAATTTCTCATTTCCACCTAATTAATTGATTTTCATGAAAAAGACTCCTAGCCTTTGCAGCAATAGAATGCTGAGTGAGAGGAATTATTTATTGATTTAAATCCTCAATCCATGACGTTTGTAATTGTTCCATTTTTTCTATGTAAAAATTTCTAGTGTAACTAACATTTGATGCATGCAGTTTTGTAGTTTTTTGTGCCGATCATTTTATTTTTTCAGCATTCCCCATAATTGTTGATACAGTAGCCGGTGCCAAGCCGAGGGAACTACAAACATTACCACGTTTCCTGCCAGCTTCCATTTTTCTGATCACTAACATTTTGTCTCTAAAGTTACAGTGTTCCTTGTTCTTTTCACTCCTTTTTGCAAAAGGGCACAATATGTCTTTTTGATGGATGTCATGGGTGGAAAAATCACAATCAACTTAAAAGAACTGCACTAAAATAGAAAAAGAAGGAATACATGCACACTGGAAAAGAGCTAGAAGCTCACTTAGTAGAGCTTGAGTTGCGACAGTGATGCATCACAAGTCAGGAATGCTCGGTCCAACTCGATGAGGGTTATAAAAGTGAATTGTCATAAAATGAACTGTTGTAAAACGAGACCCTACTGTAATGGTAATGACTTCTTTTTATTTCCAAAATTATAAAATTGTTAACGTGTGCAAAATGTCATGTTTGAGTGTAAATATAGTTTCAGCATTGTTGAGATATGTGGCAAAACACTAGTTTCTAGTCTTGCACATGTGTGTTTGCATGCATGTTGTGTAAGAAATTGTCCTCCATCCTTTCTTATAAAATATAAAGTGAAGAAATAGGGAAAGTAGCAGAAGGCAAAATAATTCCTAGGAAACTGAAATAATATTGTATGAATTGTTTATTTTTTCTTGGTGTGCTGATGACTTGTGAAGTGGCAAATGTGCTGCTCTTTAAGAAGATGTAAACCATGTATTTTGACAGAGAAACTTGGAACAAGCTTGGAAATTCACTGTTCTTTGGCACAATCTGAACAAAACTTTCTCACCTATATGAGCCTTATGTTGCACTCCTGGCCATTGTAAGACCTAGGTTAGGAATAAGCAGACGTATCAGATTTTTAGGCAAGACACCCCATTGTGTTTTAATTATATGCATGTAAGGGTAAGATAAAGTTGTGTTTAGACTCTGATTTTGCATCTTTTCTTTTCTCTTTTTACATACCAAATATGCTGGTAATGGTACTGATTTTTGTGTTACATTTGTTTTTATCTGTACTGATTATTTTTTAGCAACATAAACGGTGTTTTTATAACTTCCTAACAAATATGCATAAGGTGTTTAAAGTTATAGTTTCACACATACTTCTATAATTTGTGTATTTAAGTTGTAGAATAATTATGTTTTTGCAGTATCCAGCAGGTTGTTTTGAATGCTGTTTGCAAAATTACTACAACATATCACAGCTGAAATCAGATGTAACACCCCTCCAGATGTGACAGAGATTCCACCACCAGGAACTGAAAAATGGTACACCATACTGTTCTTAAGAATGGTGAAGTTATGCTACCCTCAACCCTCTCATTCCTCATTGTCTGTACAAGTGTTTGTATATGTTGATACAGTGTTTTATGCCGGTTGCAGGCCACCCATCTTGTCTGCAGTTTACACCCAACATGATCATCTCTGTACGCAAATACCGGTGGCAGTGCATCGAGTGCAAGTGTTGTTCCATCTGTGGCACTTCAGATAATGATGTAAGTGGAAGTTCTTGCAGGATGTGGAAATTGATTAAAACAAACTGTTTTATGCTCCTCCATAAGCTTGTTTCCACAGAACAGTTTATTCTTATTCAGACTTCTGTTTCATCATTTCACTGTGACAGACTTTCTTTTCCATAGCCAGTAGAAAGGGAAGTGTTACAGCATTGCTTTTATGCAACAGTGTGTTTAATTAGAAATGTACCAAAATGTGCATCCAGTAAACAAATTCTCACTTAAAAGAGTAAGAACTGTCTTTTTTTTTTCAATCAATTTTTTTGTCTCTCTCTCTCTCTCCCCCCCCCAGTAAATCTATATTGAAATGAATTTTATTTGGGGGAGGAGATGGAATGTGAATGTATGCACATGCCAGCTGAAGAAAATTATCAAAGGTTTGATACTAATCACTAGTCTTGTGTCCCAGCTCATCATGATTTTAATTTTGTTGTATTTTATGTATGTTGGGGGTTTTGAATAACATATACCCAAGTAAGATTCTGAATTGTTCCAACAGGATCAGTTACTCTTCTGTGATGACTGTGATCGTGGGTATCACATGTACTGCCTGTCTCCACCACTTTCTTCACCTCCAGAGGGCTCCTGGAGCTGCCGACTTTGTCTTGTGGAGTTCCACAAGAAGTAAGGTGATATTTGATTTTAGGATTGTACCATGATTTGTAACTCCTCAACACATTGGCCACATTGCAATACTGTACTTAAAAGTGGCATGGCTTATGTTTGTGGAATTGACACTGTAGTAATTCATTTCAGTAGTGGCATAGTTAATTCCATTGTGACATTATTTTCATTAAATGCATTTACAGTTTACTCTGATGTAGCTAGGCAAGTGGAGGACAGAGGAAGCACAAATAATTACTCTCAGAAAGTAAAAAATTATGTTTTCATTTCTTGCATGTTTTGTCATTAGCTATTATGCTAATGTCACAAGTATAATTTAATGGATATAATTACAAGTACAATATCTTTAAACCACTTCTAGGTCTCACTAGATTAGACCACCAAAGACAATCTGACATGGGAGAAAGATTGGAAGTTAATGTGCAGCTGAAGAGACTCAAGGATGCAAAAACAACTGGAGACATTGTCTGGAAAGCATGGAGAAACACAGCCTTCCATGCTGGCATTTCTCAGCCAACCAAGGGGATGACAAGTCTGAGGGCTTAAGATTCATGTCTTCTGGGATGTTCTTTTGTGTTGCTGGGGCAAGTAGTTCCTGACATTTTGCAGGCAATATGATCATCTCAGTTGTTGGGAACTACTCACCCAGTGATGCATCATCACATCCAGAAAGACTGCAATCTTCAGCAACTCCACTGAGAGAACCTTAAATCTTGCAGGACTGATGGTGCTGAAGACAACCTTGGAATTGAAAAGAACAGGTCTTAATGATTGGACACTACAAAGTTCGTGATAGGTATAATAGTATTATAGCATAGTGATATGCAGGAGACACAAGAGATTCGGTCAACATCCCCCAAAATTCGCCACAACAGGTTTGAAGAATTGGAAGACATCTTAAAAGAGACATAATAGGCCAGGTGAAAGAGACTAATATTTGGTTCATATGTATCTGTCTATAAAAGAAGAGGATGTTGTAAATTACATTTTTAATATGTTGTAATATTTGCCAACTGACCGTAAGTGGACACATTTAAAAACTAAGCCAAATGCATTTGAATCAAATTAGAATTCTTGTGCCCTGAGTATGATGTATACGTAAGTATTGTGGGGCATATTTCAGTCTAATGAATAAATAACGAAGCGTGAAGGTTCTTGGGCTCACTAATTAATTTACTATGAATTAATGAATAATGTGCACCAAGTCAAAGAATATGAGCACAGAGTTACAATATAGAGGAGACCAATTTGACATTTATAGGTCTGTGCATTGTAATATATTTCTATAGTAAAACCAACTAGATGCACAAGTTTCTCTAACTTATTTATTTTGGAATAACACTGTACCTATTTTGGATGGTTTTTCCATCCATCATCAGGAGTCCAAGACTGTACATACAGCAACAGGTATATGTCAGACAGATACTGCTACCAGCTTGCTAGCAGGAATGAGATCATCAAACTTTGTCAGGTAAATAATTGACAAGAGCATTAAAAAAAAAGTTCGATATAAATTGTTGTAATTCTTGAAGCCCCTGGGAATCAACACTAATATGTAAATTCCACAAGTCAACACTATATTTGTGGCATATTTCAAGCTTGTGTATGGTCTTCCTCAGGCCATTTTGTACCTACATACATGTCACTTAGTATAATCAAGCTGTACCACATAATTTATGTACAGTGTTGGCTTTGTACATGAAAACATACTGTATCTCAAGAGAAAGTGTAACATGACAAAAATGCAGTTTTGTGAAAAAGTTGTAAAACTGCCCTAATTCAGTATACCATAAATAAAACTTACATGCCATCATAAGAAGGACTCTATTAGTAACCTGAATTTCTTGTTGTTGTTGTGAAATTGAGATCATGATCCAGTATTGTGCAATGTGGCGGCATGTGAGTTATTTGGTTTCTGAAGGTGTTGGGGTATATGGTAGGCTTTGCTAATCTGTGTAGCTATGCTGTTGCCAGTGGCAAGTGCTGTATCAAATCACCTGTGTGTTATTACAGCTTTTGAGTTAAGTGTGAAATGTAATGTGGACCACATGTTTGTATTTTGTAGGTTTGCAGGTGCCTGTCAGTTGTAATGTATTCAACTAATAAACTGCTGTAAAATCTGAAGTATTTAATATGCAGAGGGTTGTTGGAACAAGTGTTCAAGTTTACCTGTTTTTTACCATCATGTTAAAGTTAATTTACTGTATTTTCTTCAAAGTAAAAGTAACATGATATATGTCAGGCTAATAGATGTACTGAAGTTGCACTACAGGTCGCAACTCTGGCTTGCTGGAAATTAGGAGCATTGTGTTACCAGAGCAGAGCAGCCTGTTTTAGATGAGCATGACAAAAGTTGATCCTTTGGGAGTTCATATTTATACAGGTCACTCAAAAATTAAATTGAATAAGGTGCCTGGAGGGAATATGGCCACCCTAAGGAAAATTGAATTCTTTCACCTTGAAATTGCAGGAAAAATCAGGACTTATTATGGTTGTTGCTTAGATCATTTGTCTGCATTAAAAGAAAAGATCATTGATGAAATCTCATTGGATATGAAGATGTAAGAGCTTTTCTAAAAGTTTGCAACTGGCCATATTATCAGCACCCCTGAGGGTAATATGGCCAAGGTGTGCTGGTAATGTGTCCAGTCAACATTTCTTTAAGCCATGTGTACAATTGATGTTTGTGAAGGCACAAACTACACCCTTTTTCATTGACATCATAAAAGCACCCTGGTTTATTCATTACTCCTATTTCTTCCATTGTTATCTAAAGTTTTGTGAAGTAGTCATTAACAATGAAGTGGTACAATTTCTGAGCTCTTCCAGGATTAAGATTTTGCACTTTGTGGGATGCAATCATGGTATTACGATGCAAAAAAAAACCCTCTACCCAAGCATGAACAGTCATTTCTTTTTCCTTCACAAATGGATATGGAATATTGTTTTTATCACAGTATGTGAACACACACATTCTCAGTATCTTTAAAGTTATGGGGCACCCAGTTTGAGCTGGCCTAATAATTCTCTTGGATAACACTTTCTCCTGCTGTGGTGAAAGAACAGTTTTCCTCTCCAGTTTAGATTTAGTCTGCTTATTTTCAGCCAAATACGCTGTAAGAGTCCTTCACAGGACTTTATAATGGATTGCAGCAGCTTTAGTTGATGGTTTGCTTGTTCTCATGACCCTCGTTCCATTCTGCCAATCCACCTTCTGCCAGTTACCCCTTACATTTTTCTTGCTGTATTTTCCCACTCTCTAAAACATAAATGAGGTAATTTCTTTCAAAAGCCTGTAAAACTTGCAAGGTTACCGATCATGCACACTAAGGGGCCAAAGCATGGCTGTATAACCCTCACACACCTTGTTTGCCTTTGAACAAATATTACATTGAACAAAAAATAATTTACAACAGCTGCTATTACAGCAGTTTAATACTGCAATAAATGAACTTTTCAGTGATGTACATTCAATTTAAAATATTTGTAATAAAGTTAATAAACTGAAACATTCATCGCTGTTATTACATCAGCCACTTTCACAGTTGGCATCTTTCCTTCTGGCGATGATGTGGATTGCTGGGACGCCTTCAGATGGAATGTGATTTAACAAACATATACTGCCCAGTCTTCCTGACATGCTACATATACCAGTCTGTCATCACATATCACACCATTTCGCAAAGGCCATTTGGCCATATTAACCTTGTTGGCTGTATTCCCCTGAAGCACTATATTTAAATAAGTCTGTAGGTAGCATTTTAGGTCTCAAGTGAATAGGGCTGAAGATTTAGTACACATTAAACATCTATATGTTGAAGAATACTGTACATTCCTGTAAGGGTGGATATGTGTAAGCCAGTGATTATTCCATAAAAATCAGGAGTTCTGGATAAATTATTCATTTCAATTTAGTGTTTATTGAGGGTATGCATTCAAAATCTGCATGTTTAAAGACAGAACTTTGTCATTCATGAACACCAACAAAACTGCTTCAGATGATGTGCACAAAATGGGGATCGTAGAATACCCGACATTACATTTGGTCACTCAGTTTATGTTAAAATTATAAACTACCCACAAAAGTGTGCTCGTTTATAAACTACTACTGTCATTCACAAAAACAATAGAAAAAGCAGGCATAGTACTGTAATTAAATCTGTTTAGTTCCATTTGTTTACAGTAGATATATTTGTCAATTTGTTCATCACAAAGAGTCTTTGGTCACATATGAATACCTATAGAGTTACTTCAAATGCCTCATCCAGACCAGGTATGGTGCAGTACTAACTTACTACATGAAACAGAGTCCTTCTTGAGAAGCTAACAGGTTTTCGGATAGTCAAGAAATTTCCTGCATTTAATGGAACCTGAAGGTTCATAACTGCATTCACAAGTGCCCGCCAACTGTCCCTCTCCTGAGCCAGCTCAATCCAGTCCATACCCCCACATCCCACTTCCTGAAGATACATTTTTATATTATCCTCCCATCTACGCCTGGGTCTCCCAAATGGTCTCTTTCCCTCAGGTTTCCTCAACAAAACCCTGTATATGCCTCTCCTCTACCCATACATGCTACCCGCGCATTTCATTCTTCTCGAATTTATCACCCGAACAATATTGGGTGAAGAGTACAGATCTTTAAGCTCCTCATTATGTAGTTGTCTCCACTCCCTTGTTACCTTGTCCTCCTTAGGCCCAAATATTCTCAACATTATTCTCAAACACCATCAATGTGAATGACCAAGATTCACACCCACACAAAACAGGCAAAATTATATTTTCGTATATCTTAATCTTTCAGTTGTTGGATAGCAAACTGGAAGAAAAAAAAACTGCACTGAATGATACATAGTCCGACAATTATATAATGAGACTGAGATTATAGAATAAAACTGGAACAAAAGACTTGAGTATTATCTGTATTTTATTCAAAGTACATCCCTTCTGTATCGATACAGCGAGTGGCACGATCCAGCAAAGACTGGAACGATCTCTACACGTCTTCTTGTGGTATGGCCCGAAGACTCGATGTCACAGTTCCTTGGATGTCTTGAACATCTTCAAAGAGGCGCCCTTTCACTGGTAACTTCCGTTTGGGGAACAGAAAATAATCAGAGGGGGATAAATCAGGGGAGCAGGGCGGATGATTGAGCACGCACACTTGTTTTCGGGCCAAAAATTCTTGTACAGCAACTGCCCGGTGAACCGGTGCATTGGGGGGATAAATCAGGGGAGCAGGGCGGATGATTGAGCACGCACACTTGTTTTCGGGCCAAAAATTCTTGTACAGCAACTGCCCGGTGAACCGGTGCATTGTCCTGAAGAAGAAACCAACTGCGCCGTAGCCGGTGCTGAGTACTCGGGCCGGACACGGCGAATCCTCTTCCACAGGCGTTCCAGAACACTCAAACTCATCAGCCACCATTCTCACAGTCGCACAACGTTCTTCTTGTATTCGTTCTGTCACTTTCGCAATGAGTCCCTCGTTACGAACAGAAAATGGACGCCCAGGTCTGACTTCATCTTCAATCGTTTCCACACCACTTTTCATTCGTGCATACCACCTGGATATCTGTGCACGAGATAAACAATTATCCCCATACACTTCTCTCATCATTTCCACAGTCTCAGCTGCAGTTTTCCCGAGTTTAAAACACAATTTAATGTTCGTTCTCTGCTCCATGCCTCTACTGTAGCCACGTCCTCTCACTACCTGTACAACATGGCGCCGTATTTCCCGTCATGCCCAGCGTGGGGCGTTGCGGTGTTGCCAGATTACAGATGAAGTCTGGGCCCATGTATGGCATGCATTGTATCGTAGATGGCACTTTTATCTTGGTCAAACTAAAATCAGTCGCAGACTGTTTATCAACCATTTCCCGATATGTTTGCTCTCAGTTTCTTCTCGAATAGAATTTTGATGTGTTAAGGTTGTCCCCAAATATTTGAACTCTTCCACCCGTTCCAAGGAATTATTATCAAAGTTTTTGCAGTGACTTTGTCTTGCATTCTGATCTCGAAACATGACCATGTACCAAATTTTATCAGCATTTACTGGTAGTCCAATCTCCTTAATAACCACTACCAAAGCTTCTGCATTTTCCTTTATTGTCGCTCACCATGCAGCTTATCTGTGCTGAATGTGGGGTCCAAACCTGACGTGCGCCAACTGAAGATATTCCTGTATAGTCGCTCGACCTAAAGCCCATCAGTGCTGAATATAACCTCGAAACATGACTCGCTCCAAGTGATGTAATTCGTGTAGTGGTATTCAACCTATACCCAATATGTGCAGAAAACTGTCTCGAAACATGACTGGGACAAGTGATGTAATTCGTATACTGCTGCTTGACTGCGCTGAAATTGTATTCCAAACATGACTTACACCATCTTAAGAATGTCGCGTATTAGGGTTCGACATACAGCTCATCTGTGGTGTATAAGGGCTGGAAACGTGACTCGCTCCTAGTGATGAAGTTAATGTATTGTGTTTCTACATGCAACTTATTTGTGCTGATTGTTTGCTCCAAACATGAATTACGCCAACTCATGGAAATCGCGTATTTGCACTCGACCTACAGTATGACTGTGCTGAATATGGACTCGAAACCTGACTCGCGCAAAGTGATTAATTAAATGCATTGGTTCTCGACTTGCAGATTATCTGTATTGAATATGGGTCCCAAACATGACTTGCGCCAACTGAAGAAATACGTTTATTGGCCCTCGACATACAGTTTATCTGTGCTGAAAATGGTCTCAAAGTATGACTTGCGCCAACTGAATAAATTCCTGTTTTGCCGCTCGACATGAAGCGTAATTGTGTTGATAAATGACACTAAACATGACTTGAGTCAAATCAAATAATTCGTGTTTTGGTGCTCGAACTCAAACCTATCTGTTGAATAAGGTCTCGAATCACGACTCGCGCCAAGTGATGAAATTCGATTATTTTCGTTCGAAATGCACACTATCTGTGTTAATATAGGGTCCAAACATGATTTACGCCAACTGAAGGAATTTGTTTGTAGTCGTTCGAACTACAGCCTATCTGTGCTGAATATGGGCTCGAAACATTACTCGCTCCAGGCGATTAAATTCGTGTCGGGGCACTTAACCTACACCCATCTGTGAAGAAAAGTTTCTCGAAACATGACTTGCTGCAAGTGACGTAATTCGCATATTTGCGATCGACATGCAGCTTAACTGTGCAGAGAATGGGCTCAAAGCATGACTTGCTCCAACTCAAGAAAGTAGTTATTGGCGCTCGATATACAGCCCATATGTGTTAAAAAACGCCTGGAAACATGATTCGCTCCAAGTAATGAAAATCATGTATTGTAATTCTACATGCAGTTTATTTGTGCTGAACGTTTGCTCCAAATATGACTTGCTCCAAATTAAGGAATAAGGGTATATGCGCTCGACCACCAGTCTGTCTGTGCTGAATATGGACACCAAACTTGACTCGCGTTAAGTGATGAAATACGTGTATAGGGGCCTGACATTTAGGTTCATTCGTTAGTATACATCCCTTAGGACGGTTTGGCAGAAACCAGGCTACCGGTATAGCTCGGCATGCTGCATCGTGGGCAAGTTCTTGCTTTGCCATTGCTTTCCCCCTCCCTTAGACGTTTCCAATTTCGTCGCCAGGTGCCTCCACGTCCGCAACGACGCGAGAGAATCTAGCAGCGAAAGGTGTAACTGTGGACGAGAACGGTGTCCGGTAATTTTGCCGAAATGAAATCTTCACTCCATTTAAGGACCTTTTTTATGCCGCAAATCTACGTCATGGGACCGACGGCGACATTTAGGTTATCTATTGCGAATATGTGTTCAAAACCTTACTTGCGCCAACCCATGAATATCGAGTATTGATGCACCACCTACAGATTTTCCGTGCAGCATTTGGTTTCGAAATATGACTTGGGCCAAGTGAAGAATTTCGTGTTTTGGAGCGTGTATTTGCGCTGGACCTACAGCCTAACTGTGCAGAATATAAGCTCGAAACATGACTAGCGCTGAGTGATGAAATACGTTTACAGGAACTCGACGTGTAGGTTATCTCTTACGAATATGTATTGAAAACATGACTTGATCCAATCCATAAAATTCGAGTTTTGGTGCTCGACCTACGTATTGTAATGGGGTGCGGCGGCTGTCTTAACCACCGACACCATTACCTAAAAGGGTAACTGCTGCCACCACTTTGGACAACACCATGACACGTATATAATATCTGATATATTCTACAAACTACATCAAAGTACATTCATATTGTAACATCTAAACAAGGTACAACAATCCAGTCAATAGTTCAAAACTTCTACTAAAAACTACCACAAGGATTACAATTTCTTATCAAGAATCTACCATAAGGAAAGCTCGATCACCTCCTGCTTCCGCATATTCCATTCCTTCCATTTCGGCAACCAGTCACTTTGAAATACCAACTCATAAGAACGACCAAATGAAACAAACATAACCCTAACCGTTTTACACACTTCAGTTTGGTACCAAACAACTTAATCACGCTCACCTTGCAAGATAATTAGTAGCAGAGCCCACATCTTGTAAATCTCACTCTTTCTCCACTCCCCATACGTCTGCCGCTACCGAAGGTTCAACAAAGATTCGGTACCGCCGCTTTTCCAAGCTACAAAATGTTTCTCAGCTTAAGTAAGCATTTCCTTTATTCACCTAGCAACAGTTTTCTGCACTTTCAACTGGTTTACTGTTGCTATGTGAATGATAGGTGATCTGGCCTTCCTGTTTGTTCGACTGGGAAACGTACCCAGCCTAACAGCATACATACAATATATAAAATAAAATGAAATAATATAGAATCATCTTTACGGGGCACTACAACTCCCCCCTTCTAAAACCATGATGCGACCCGCATCATCTGAACTGTAACACTTACGAAGTAAACAAACAATCAAATGATTTCAAATCAGTAGATCTACACACTGTATATAAAATAAAAAAAAAACTTAGCATCAAGGCAAAATAATCACTGATAATATCCATTGTTATAAAACATGTGAGCATTTCAACAACACACAAAATTGAAGCACATTACTTTCAGAACTTTTATGGTGAAAAAGAATAGAAAATCTTCCCATATAAGGTGCAAGCACTGTTGTTTAGCCCTACTCTCATTTTTTTCTCATACTGTACAATAAAGACGTCTTCACATTTGTCTACATTACACGCCTCTGCTCAGTACAAGAGGGTTTACACAAGATTCACTCGAGAGTATGTTAGCACTCAAATCACCACATTTTTTCTCAAAATCTCGTGAAACAGAATTAACACTCGCGTATATTAGCACCGCGCACTTTTCTTCAAGCGTTCGTGGATTTCCCTTCTTTCTTCGCGGTGCTGAAGGATACGAGGAAGAAGAAGTTCACTCTCGTCTCCCTTCTCGGCTGTCCTGTCGATTAGAAGTCCCTACTTCAAGCCACTGTTTGTAAAAGGTATGTGACAAACTCTGACTTTCTTCCACTTTAATTGGATTGTAGCTGACTGGTAGTAGTTTGGTGTTCTGGGGTAACTTCTGATGGACTTAGGGATTTATTTTCAGGTGCGGAAATTACTACAGGTTGTGTGGTACAACGGATTTTGTGCAAGAGGTTTCTGAATAAATATGGGTAACTATTGCATATCAAAATTGTCAAAAGGATAACCATCAAGGTAGGAATGGTGAAGTACCAGTAAAAATGATACTTGTCGTCATGTTTCCTCCCAGTTTCATGCACCACGAGAGTAGCATCTAGGTCTCGGTGCTTAAAAAGTTCCGACGTTGCGGCTATACCCTCCAGCTATGATACATCAGGGGGTAAACTTCCTTGAAGTATCTGCGCCTCGTGGTGGGTGACAGGGTCGACGTGCAGTACACGTACGTCATCACGGTATTCGATGGTTCACACTGAATGGCCTTCCGTTACAGGGTAAAGTTGAAAATTTTGTCCCGTTACATGGGAAGCACTGGCGTTGTGCAAGATGCCACTTCCTTACAGGGACCAGGTCGAAGTTATCCAGGTGGCATTCTGGCGACACTTGAGTTTCAACTGCTGTTTGCTGCTGAAGCTGTATATCCAGTCATGGGAGTGTCGGATGAATACTGGGGCGAAATTCTGCTGTAAAATCCGCCGGCTTCATAGAGTCCTACCTTCGTCCTTCTGGAAGTATAAGATCGACTCACAAGTTAGGACATTCCTACCATAAATTGGCTTGTCTGCAGGGCATATCATAATGCCTTTTCCTCAACACTTCTTTAAGTCTTATTCTTTCCACAAAAGGAAGCGTTGATTAAAGTAATCTAGTACCAAATTGTCATATTCAGCAGTCAATTGAAGGCAATTATACAAACTAGAAATTTTGTAAAAGAAGGAGACCCGCTTGTACAAGTAAAAATGTCTCCCAAATGTTTTCAAAGGCATTAACGTAACCAACTTTACACTGTTATAATCAGCAAATACAGCCGAGCACGTTAACGCGTAATGGGAATACTCTTCGGAAATAAACTATATTGGTTCGCATCCCAGTGTCAGCATGTAATTTTTTCTTTTTAATTATGTTTTATACTCACAAATACTCAATTTATGCAGTAACACTTCTATTACTTAATTAATTATTTAATTGTATTTTTAAAATATTAACTTTGCTCCATTTGGCTGCAACGAACAAAAACACTTTCGTAACATACATCTGTGGTAAGAAAGT
>Ga0268261_10002314_pt1 | contig 13602 bp, 7 predicted proteins | sample TergutNc150P1_FD_190353 | JGI IMG/M metagenome (GOLD analysis project Ga0268261, IMG submission 190353) | Nasutitermes corniger P1 segment gut microbial community from laboratory colony in Florida, USA - Nc150 P1 (SPAdes) (version 2) | ecosystem: Host-associated > Arthropoda: Insects > Digestive... | reverse complement strand
CTGTACCGATACTGCGCTGTGACGACACAACTTGTGACAGTGTCGGTACTGCGCTGTGACGACACAACTTGTGACTGTGCCGATACTGCGCTGTGACGACACAACTTGTGACAGTGTCGATACTGCGCTGTGACGACACAACTTGTGACTGTGCCGATACTGCGCTGTGACGACACAACTTGTGACTGTGCCGATACTGCGCTGTGACGACACAACTTGTGACAGTGTCGATACTGCGCTGTGACGACACAACTTGTGACTGTGCCGATACTGCGCTGTGACGACACAACTTGTGACAGTGTCGATACTGCGCTGTGACGACACAATTTGTGACAGTGTCGATACTGCGCTGTGACGACACAACCCCGATATACGGTAGTCATTTCCTTGTACTGAGTTCCAGGTTTGTAGCTTTAGACTTTACAAAACGAACTGTAGCGACTGGCCAACTGCACTGTAATTTAGCAAAAGTCATTACTTCTAGTTACCTATTTATACTGCGTGATATAATTGTGTTGTCTGTGGGAAAGTCCTGCTTGTAGCAGTACCAAATGTAAATGCTTCTGTTCCTGATAAGTCACAGCAGTGTTCTGTCGAATTATCTAAAAATCATGCAATTCTTTGTAAGAATTATTAATTGCCTAGTTTTGTGGGTCTAGCTTGCTGCGCCTTTATAAGAAACCTGAGTGCTGTTGAGATGCAGCACTCGGCGTTGTTTTCACCGTATTTGTCTTGAGACGTATCAAGTGTACAGACAAATGCCAAGCGGAAATCATATTTGTTGTCAGATTACTGTATGGCTATCTATGCGATGAGGGTTATACCAGTTTTAAGGCATGTATCTGTGTGTTCTGAATGAACAGTGGCGTAAATGAGGCCCCGCAAACGCTGGGACGCGGAGCCCGAGGTCAGAGGGCATCTACAGAATATTAAAATCTGGTATGGGATCTTCTGGCCTGGATTCCGTTCTTCTGGCAGAAGGTCATGTCGTGAGTTTGCTGAGTGATGTCGGGTGGTGTGGGGGGTTGGTTCCGATCTGTTATTTAAACCACCTTAAATATTTATAACTATTATTCATGACACACGTACTTGTGTTTTTGATGGAGTCTGAACGCAGTATGTCCCGAGCACCAACATAATGCGGGCGATTATCCACTGACATGCAAAGTGCAAGGACTTCAGTGCAGCTTGCACCTTCATTGTGTGTTTATTTCCGCTTGAACGGTTTTCGTAGTTTTAATCAAAACGTTTCGTGACATCGAAGATGTCAAGAATATTTTGCAGTTTTTCCCTTACGCTGTGTGTCTAATCTGAACGGTTTCCGTCCAGTCTGTCACTAGAAGTATTGGCATCTTCGTACAGAAATAACGTGCTGCAGTTGTCTGTGGTCAAGATGCCTGCGTGAGATTGACGTAGTGCAAGCAGCGCAGGAACAACTGCAGCCTATTTGACGACTTCTGTTGTTGTTGATAACCGTGCAGCTGTTAGTGAACACAGTACAGAAGTTTTCAAGGCCACTAACTGAGATAAGAGTGCTACCTCCTGGTACTTTCCAAACAACATGTAGGGATTTGATATTCATGGATCCGTGCATCATAGATGATTCAGTAGAAATACCAACAAGATGCAGCTTTGTAATAGAATTTATTATTCCCAAGTTTATTGAATGCTCAACATGTTTCGAGCGGTGTGCCGCTCGAAACATGTGGAGCATTCAATAAACTTTGGAATAATAAATTCTATTACAAAGTTTCATCTTGTTGGTATATCTACTGAAACATGTAGGAAGTTAAGTTGGAGGTCTTACTCAGTACTGCTGCTACCCATGCCTGCGCCCACCCACCATATTTCAGATATCAGCCGACTGGTAAGCCTCAACCCGACTTTTTTCGGAAGTGTAACTACCTACACTAATTTTCCTGTTCCTTGTCCTTATGTGGTAAATACAGCAATTACTTTATGAGATTTGAGACTTTCAGATAGCGAGAATGACTATTACTGTTCGGGATGTGACGCCGTACGACATAGTGCATGGTACCGGGATAGCAGAGAAGCGTGAAACATCAGCTCTGAAGATGGGGACAGCACTAGCCCGAAAAGTTGGCATATGTATACCAAACTGCGCGACGTCATATTACAGAAGGTCATAATACTGTTATTTTACCAAACCCATTGGAAGTTGCTGATGTTTATGGTTTCGGAAATACTTTCGTTGATATGACGCCATTGTTGTTACACGTGTGACATGACACGGGCACAGCCACCCCGTAGTGCTGTGTCTGCAGCAACATGTAGCGTCGGTCAGGCATTTGGTGTGCTCGTGTAGAGCCATGATGTCTGTTGTGGTGACGGGACTTTAGAAATTTCAGTGCTGTGTTTGAAAATAAAGTAGTTAACCGCACGTGGCAGAGAGATATCCCCAAAGTTACCAACTGCAGTTGTTGCACAGTTTCTTGTAAGTGGACACTGTGACAATGTGTGTACCGCGTGCATTGCTGTAGTGAGATTTTACTTCAAACTCTCGTTGTCGCTTGGACTTAACTTCGGCCAGCACTGGTCACTGCACATGTGTAGAGGAATGCTTCTTCTTGAGGATTGTGTTCTTCTGGAATGTGACATTGCGTCACTGGATAATCGGATCCTGGTGTTTCGAGGCGACGTAATATAGTCACATTCAGGGGTCGAAATGTACGATGCTCTTGTTGGGCGTTTCGACCATTGAAGAGGAAGGCAATACGTCCGTTCTAAACGTCGGAAACGGATTACCCAGTGAAGCAGCGTCGTTTCACAGTGCTGCCGAAACCTCAAATCTTACAATGTACGTTGTCGTTTATTGGAAAGTACTGGACTGTATTAGATATTTTTTGTGCTGTAATCTGTTTGAGTTAATTTCTGATATTTTAATTTGATGTCCCTATTGTTGAAATGATAATTAGCCATTTAAAGTTTAAAGGATATTATTTACGCCACCAGGTTTTGAAAGATTAGATAATCCGTACCTTCTTCATACAAAGTACATACGTGTGTTGTGTGTGGATCTCAGAACTAACAGCGATTAATTCCCTATACAGCACTAACTAAAACTGGGTGTGTTTACTGCACGGTACGGACTGAATCTCTAAATATAATTTAGTTTAACCCTTATCCTGCTAACGTGGAATATATGGTGAGCTAATAATGCCAGAAAACGGCAGATGGTATTTAACTCGGAGTTTAAAGGGTTAATCGTAGTCTTAAAGGGATTGTTTGCTCCATGACCATAAATAATTTGTCGATGACACATTTAACTCCTACTTTCTACTTTGAAATTCAGTCCAAACCAAGCGGCTGAAACACACAGCAGCTCAGCGACAACGAAGTAATTGGCCAATATGTGAAGCACGTTTACCCATATCTGTGTTAGTGCTACGATCGTGCAAATTTGATAGCAGATGTAAAGGTACTGATGTTCCATGTTTCCATTCTAGTTTCAAACTGCCAGGCAGAGTTCACCTCTACCTCCAGTGGTGGCGGGTTCGTGAACAAGCCGCCTCTAGTCCCACCTTCCCACATGATGACAACCACCTCTGGATGTTCAATGCACACTACAGACGTCAAGCCCTGCTATTCTGTGGGTTACGGCTCCGCCTCTAACAACAGCAGTGTAAAAGATTCTTCAGACAAATTTCCTCAGAAATCAGAATTCGTACACTCTCCTTACTATGGTAGTAGTAGTGCCGCTGGCAGCAAACCGCCACCAGGAAGCCTCAAACAGTCCAGAACACCCGAAGATTCGGACTCGCACAGCAGAGGTAGCAGTGGCAGTGGCGCAGGTACTTCGACAGGGTCCGTCGCTAAAGTGATCCCAAAAACTGAAGTGACGGGTACAAGCAGTTGCTGTAGTAACAGTGGTATGCGAGGTGAGTTGTTGGTACCGAAGACGGAAGCCGCTAGTGGCAGTAATGTTGGTGTTGGCGTGGGAGTCGCTGGCGCCAGCTCGTGCACGACATGTACGCCACCTCCCCCAGCTCCTCTTCGGCAAACTAACTTCGATCCATCGTCGTATCTCAATCAGGATTCTAATTCATCCTCTGTGTCCAGTATGGATACTTTAGGGTCACGTTCAGCGGTTGGTGGAGGTGGTGGTGGTAGTGGTGGTGGTGGTGGTGGTGGTGGTGGTGGTGGTGGCGGCGGCAGCGGCGGTTGTGGTGGTAGTGGTGGCGGCAGCGGTGCTGGCGGTAGTGGTGGTGGTGGAGGAGGTGGAGGAAGTTCCAACCCCATGTCGAGTGGTACACATCATATCCAACATCCTCATCCCCATCACCCTGTAGCCCAACATCATCAACACCCACACCATCCACCTCCACCACCAGTACCCTACAGCACCATGTCGCTTGTAGAAGACCCTCGGACCCTTCCTCATCAGATTCCTCAAAGATCGCCGTACGATTCTTCGGCACTGGTATCAACGTCGTCAGAAGAACTGTACCAGCACCGCCAGTACAACGCTATGAACAATGTGAACAGTAACGCCAACATTAGCAGGCCGCTTGTGTCTTACTCGTCAGAAATGACAGTGCGTGCCTACGACACAGGTGTGTTAGCCACAGCGGGGCATCGGCCGTATGATCCGGGTACTGCAGCAGCATCATATGAGAGATACGACACCAGTCAACAAGCCTGCAACCCTCTTCAGCAACAGCAACAACCACCCCCACAGCATCCACAGAGGCCACCCCCACCGCCACCACCCCACAGCATGTACGGCTACACAACGAATCAAGGACCTTTGAGTGAGCACGAGCAGCAAGTGCGGGACTATCAGCCAGACAGTATCAGTCAACAGATGGCGGTCGCAGCGGCTAGCATGGCCGGAATGATGAAACCCGAGGGCTCGCCGGATGCCGAACCCAGTACACCGCTGTACCCAAGGTAAGTACACGATAGCGGGTGGGTTAACTCTGTAACCATTTAAAGCATACTGGTTACTTTATGTTATGGTTCATACCACTTTATTAGTAAAAGAATTACACTTTTTGCACGCAATACATTTTTGTGTTCCGCGTGACTCACAAGCAGGGATCATTGCTCTAGACAGCGTTAAGTGTCCGGTGTTCGTAATGGAGAAGGTGTGCCTGAGTTTTGAGATCTCGTAGCGGTGGTCGTAAAGATGATGTGACGTCATGTAGACTGACATATTGGTACGAATGTTCCAGAGGAGTGAAGTACCTCCTTCAGCGTAGTTCAGGGCACTCTAATTCGACTACCACCGAGATGCTAAGAGTAAGCTTTGGTACCTGTGTACCAATGTACACGGTTTCTGATTTAAGATTACAGTAATATTCAGTGACAGTGGAAAGTAAGAAATCGATGCTTGTTTTTTAAATTATTATTTAAAGGAAATGTATTCTTCGAATGGCGAAGTTTGCAAGATTATTTTGGACAAGTCTTCCTATTTGTCGTGAACTAGCGCCTCTCTTTTTGGTGCAAACTACTTCGAAGTGACCAGACATGTTGCCTGTAGATTGTTTAGCCAAAGGAAGTCCCCTGCTGTGATCCCTGCCATCGGTCGGTATCTGTCTGTGCCGTGTAATGCCAGTGAAGTAGACATAATTCGTCATGTGTTCAGTTAGCGACTACGTACGAAAGTGACTGTGTTTTGAGCAGAAGTAAGCAAATCTAATTTCAGACAAGGTTTTAAAAAAAATGTTATTCCCACTGGAGACTCAGATGTGGGTCTACACATTTCGTGTTGTGTTGTCCGCGCGAAACGCCTTTCATACACCAACTTTCCAACCAGATGTACCAGTGAGCAGTCAGGAACTTGCGTCGGCTCTTCCTTTCTGGCGCCTGTCGACATTTTGTGTGAATGAGCAGCTGCCAGAAGGCACAAGTTTTCTGCTTATGAATAGAACATAATATACGAATATGTATGTAAATACGCAGTATTTACACCTACGAGGATGTATCGTGCTATGTTGTAGAAACGTACAAAAACAAAAATAATGTTTTAAATAAGAAAATAAGAATTATCTAAATATGAAACGCTAAAGATGGCTTTGTTGCATACATGTGGGCGCAATTTCGTTAGTTAAACGGTGAGATAAACAGAGTAGCTTAAAGAAAGTTTAATAAAGCCGATTGTTTGACTTTAATTTAAAAGTCTTGTTACCCTGTTTAGTGTTTCGAAGTTTGTCACTCTAATTCCTAAAAAAACATTAAGTTTATTTCTGTTCTTTAAATTAAGAGTCATTGTTACGAAGCCTCAGCTACAGTCGCTATCAATACTGCACAGTCTCTTTCAGACGTTTCATGTCACTTGCTTTTGCCATTATTAATGTTTCACGCCGTGCTAACTACAGTAAAATTATAGAGTTTCATTATTGGTTCCTGAAATTAAATGGCAACCACAAGTCAAAGGCAAGTTGCAGACTAAGACGAAATGCTGTGTGCTCCCATTAGTGGAAAAATGACCGCTTCTTCAGTTGCTACCGATTGTTGCCACTCGTCACGAACTGCTGTTTTATTAAATGTCACTAGGAATGTTTGTGTGGTCAGCTGAGAACTGATAAAGTGAGCCATTGAAGTGTTGTTATGTCGCAACAAAATGTAGTACAATAGCCAGCAGAATATAAGCAAAGTTGTGGTCAGAGCCTGATGGAGAATGACCGAAAAGTTTGCTAAGAAAGGAAACCAACTCATGAAGAACTACGGAACACCGAGAAAATGAATTTAAAATCTCGGATATTGCTGCATTTTTTATATTCATCGCTGGCATAAACGACAGATTTTATTTTAGGAAGATCTCAAATTCAAGTGTTCACAGCTCGAAAACGTCTGTTCGTGAAACTGAAGGAAGGATCTTCTTCTAGCAAAAACATGGAGTACCGTAATATGTTAGGATGGAAGGTGGAATGATGCAAGGCTTGTCTGTACCCCAATGATTGATCAGCAGGCTCTTTGTAGTGAAGTTCTGTGTTCGAATTCGGTCGTGGAGGTCTAATCCAAATTCATAAGAAAGCATTATCGGTTGGAACTGGGGAAATGGCGTCAGAATTTGGTGCTGTCCTTTACTGCAGAATAATAACGGCATTTGTAGTAGAGCTCAAGTTGCAGTAGTTGTGATGAACTGCATGTTGCTTTTGTTCCTGTGGGTTGCTCCACCGCTAGCTACACGTCACATGTATACGAACATACCGCCTCCTTCTTTAGGAAAGAAAATCGCTTCTAGTCTGTCGAAATATTGGTACCCTAGCCCACCGTACATGATATCACAACTCAGAAGAACATCACGTGATACGTGACCAACGTGAATGTCTTAAGTCACATGAAATTCCTTTGTTGGCTTTGTCCTGCAGAAAGTTGCAATGCTCTTTTCCAGAGGTCCACAAGCCACGCGATTTCTTTGTAAGTCAGGTCAACAATTGTCTCTATACTTATTGCAGAGATCTATCTGATTTCTTTAGTTTGATGTGGACAGAAAATGTAACGCACATTGAAGCCTGAACTTTAGTAATGCCACTTGACAAGTCATAGCCATCAGTCTGAATATCTCATGGAGCACTTTTGTGTATTATTTAGCAAAATATTACAGGTTAAGGTTCATGCAGCCGACTCCCATTTGTAGCCGAACATTGCTAGTACAACGGAGAGAGCGATTGTTGGCGTCACTTGCGGGCAGTTCGGGACTGTCCGTCTGAAATTTCATTGTCAATTTCCGGGCAACCTTTGGATACAGAGATTTTTGCGTGTGAAAGCCGGTTAGCGGCAGGAAAAGGAATTGGATACTGACTCTGACAGTCGAGTAAGAGAGCGGTGCGAATGAGGTGGTTTGTAGTGTGGTGTATAGTGTGGTCACCGAAAAAAAAAATATTACTTGTTCAGGAGGGAAGTGACGGTTGGTTTTTTTAATATGATTTTTATTTGATTAACTAGACAAGAGTAGACTTTGCATCTCAGATGCAAATAAATAAATAAGTAACAAAATAGTGAAGACTTTATCCGATTCGATGAACCGCACCCGTATCCCATAAGAAGTTTCACCTACCGTACTGAGCATACGTCAGGGCATACGAGGTCCAAAGAGTGATCGTGTACACATTTATTGACTGTTTTTGATTGTGTCCGAATTTTATTGTGTTTGATTGTGTGCACAGTGCAAGACAAATGTTAAAGTAGGTTTCAACCAAATGTGAATGCTGGTAGTCGTGACATTTTGTACTTGCCAGATGGATCTAGTGGTCGTACCCGGGTGACTGAATCTTCCACGTTATCTTACTGTAGCAGTCATGGGTGCGTGAACTGTTTATTACGTTATTTGTACGGCGTGCCGGTCCTGTCTTCAGGGATCAAGATGTTCTGGACATCCGGTCCCTTGAGGATGGGAGCGATAGGCTGTACCGAAACATCAGTGACAAACAAACCTAATCTGCGCAACAGTTAGTCAGGGGATCTATTTCCAGCAGGGGCAGGGGTTTTTTCTAAAACCTCTAGACTGGCACTGGGGCCCCCACAGTCTTGTATGAAATGGATGGGCGGGAAATTTTCCCCGGAGGTAAAGCGGTAGGAGTTTGAGGCTGGCCACTGAGCCTCAATTTCTTGCAGAGTTTAAGAATGAGTGGGAGTGTAGTCGTTTTCCTCTGCATGCCTCCATGGCAGGCATAGGTAGAGAGAGAGAGAGCTCTACCTTCCAGTTATTTTCGTGACATCCATACTTTTAGTGTTTTATCACTTTACGTTTCTTAGTCATATTGGCAACATTGTCACTATCTCAGCCAGCTAATTACAGTAAAGTTCTGGCTGCCTCAGGCCCATGTACCACTACGACCCCACGACGGGAGGAATTCCTCCAGGTTTTCCGTCGGCGATAAACCTGTCAGTAAAATGCGTCGCGGCAGCTCAAGCACAGGCCCAGGTCCAGGCTCAGGCGCAGATGAAGTCTGCTGAACCGACGTCACCAGGTGGTTCAGTCATGGATCTTTCTACCTCCAGCGTAACCTCGACCAGTCCACAGGTAAGGCTGCTCTGTTCAGCATTTTCACCTGCTTCGTGATATTAAAGCTAAATTTTGCTCTAGCCTCCTTCTGTTCCTCTTGTCTTTGCGGAATGTTTAAGATATTGATTTCCTATGCTAAGTTTCCTTATATATGTCTTATCACCTATTCCAAAAGTACAAACTTGTTTTTTAGCAGTAAATATAAGTTAGAAGTTGTAGGCGAGAGTGTGGTTTACACGCATCTAATGAAGCACAGAAGAAATGAACACGTTAGTTCTGGGCTATCACGGTGTGTCGTTTCGCGATCAGTTCCTGACGTGTCGAATGGCCGTAATTCCTTCATATTGTCGGTTGAGCAATCTAAGAATCAGTCCTGGATTGTTTGACCGGCAACACGAGGGCTGCACATCCCTCTAAACGCCAGGAACTGCTCGCACAGCAGACAGAATCTTCATGACACAGTTTACTGCAGGGAATGTCGAAGTGCAGAAACCTCGCTTTGAGCCAACTGTACGCCACCGCGTCGAATGAGAAATGATGGGATGACAGTGGATATTGTCAGTGGGACTGCATACCGTCCGTCTGGGACGGGGTGGAGCCTCACTCATTGTAGTTGACTGTCGGAGCGATATTGGCTAAACTGCTGCTCTTTCAGGCACCGGGCTACGGGGCCAGCAGTTTGAGTCCCCACTACGGGGGTGGCCAGAGAGGTGGCGTCATGGGAGGCAGTCCTCAAGCCGCCGCCAGTCCACACCACACTGCCAGTCCCCAGGTGCCCAGTCCACAGGGTCAAACTCTTGACTTGAGCGTGAGCCGGGTTCCTGCCAGGTGAGTTCTGTCCTCTGTGACGGGTGTCACCTGATGCGGGTGACATGCGTCATGAAAGGGGGGAGATGTTGCAGTGTGGCTTAACACGAGCTGAAGTTGTGAGGTGGTAGGGTATTGGCCGGCTGATGAAGCGGAAGTAGATCTCCAATCGATGCCAACTTAAGATGTGAACTTAGACTAACAGTGATCAGATGGCCGTGAACGACGCGTCTAATCAGCGGATGACCGATGCTGGTTGGTTCAGCCGAGCACTTAAACTAGTGCCACTGATAGAGGGTTGAGAGGGAAAGAAGGGTTCTTGCAAAAGAAACTTGAGCAGTGCCACTCTGTCCACCACAAATCCCACACGGGTATCCGGTTTTGGAGGCAGAACTCCTCGTAGTGAAATTTAAGCAGCAGCACCTCAAACATGCGCCATAAACTGCGCTTGCAAAGATTCCATCGTCCGAGATGTGACGCTGCCTCTGTGGGAAGTTGTTTCCGACGTTTCGAAGGACCGTGTTGTCTTCATGTTCAGGGATTACTGCTTCATGGGCCTTGAAGCCAGCGACGCAGCATCACAGCCTAGAAGACCGCAATCTTCAATTACACCGCTGTGGAAACCTAAAAACCAACAAACTGAGTTTTATTGTGTTTATTGTAGGGTGGTAAGCGATTTTACTTCTTCCTGTTCTTCTCTGTTTGGATATCCGTCAGACTTCCGTACAGAAATTAGAGAGGACAAACAAAAGAAGTAATCAGTTGTCACCTTCTAACACATTATTTGCGTTAGACGGTGACGTAACTGATTATTTGTTAGCTGTTGACAGCATAGCGCGAAGACGTCCGTCAAGTTGACCAAAATGAGCGTGTGACAGTTTATAGCTTGTTTTTCCTTTTGCCGTAATGTTTCCGCTCTTGTTTCATTCCTACATTTTAAGTTATTTGTTGGCCCACTTTGTTCCATGGGGTAGTGCTGGAATTAGCTGCAGAGCTCGCTGCTAGGGACGTTCTGTTTGCTTGTAGGGGAAGCGACCATTTTACCGCGTTCCTAAGTCGTCTGGGTAGTTAACCCTTTAAACGCCGAATTAAATCCCATCTGCCATTTACTGGCATTATTAGGAGCTCACCTTATTTTCCACGTTAGCAGGATAAGGGTTAAAAAGGAAGCAGTTAGAACAGTGAAAACTGGAAATAAGCGTATCTTAAGAATTTAGTACACCATAGCAAGTTGAACGTGCTGCCAGCATTTTTATAGGGTAATACTGGGAAGAACAGCTACAGTGCAGCCGACTGTTGCGTAACGGTGAAAAGTCCAAAGAGGTTAGCAGTACGAGATTCTTGTTTTATAGTCACTGTGCCGTACAGGCCATCGTTTCGCTTGTATTCAGGCTTTAAAATTTCTTTGGGAATGTACAGGCTCAGTAAAGGTGTTGTACAAATCTTCCCATTGCGAATTTGGTCTAAAACGCCTATATGGACGTCTTAGAGTACATTTCGTCAACGTCTTAACCAACCTGACAGCAAGGCGGCAGCCTATGAGCACCAAATGACGCGGACTGTTGTGTGTGCAGTAGTTTTGCTAGGTTAAGTTAAAGCATGTTTCATATTAGAGGAGTGCTCAGTTAAATATCTGACTGCGTGGAGTGGGATCCTCCTAAGAATGTAGCAGTTCCACATCTAATATAGAAATTCCGTGAATTATACCCACTTAATTGAGGTCCTTTTCAGTGTTTAAAAAGAGGACGAGGTTTGCTGTTGTATTGCGGAAATGCTGGCTAGTGAGATCCTTGCATCGCAGTAGTGCGTGAGTGAAGAAATTGCCAGTACTTCACTTTCCAATGCTCCCCAGCTTCCGGAATAGCAATATTTTCTGAATATTCCCAGACTTATCCCGCCCGTTCTTCCGGTAAGAACAACATGTAGACGAAGAGGGTAATGGAGCAGTGATGATACACAACAGGTGCAAAGAGAAGCTCTCGGAGAACAACCTGTCCCAGTGCCACCTCGGCGATCACACCTCTTACGTGGAGTGGCCCGGGATCGAACCCAGGCCTCCGCATTGTTTAATGAAATTAATCCAAATCCTACGAGTATTCAACATTTGAGCTCGTGCCTCGTAGAGAATATGTTGTGTCTCCGTTTTAAAATAGAACCAGTCGGTTAGTGCGATTGGGGTTGTGTTACCAGGTTACTGATAACCAGACAGGCTTCTGGTTGTTCCTTTGAGTTTATTTACAAGCACTCATTGCTTGGTGGCTTAGCGTACTGAAAATGAAATGGTTGTTCGCCTCGCAGGTGTCAACTGATTCGATATGTGGGTAATTTGTTTTCTGGTCTATCTAGGCCATACTTCACTCACTAGACTCTCACTTTCAGTGATGGTAGTTTCTAAACGCTATAATTAAGCGATTTTGAATATCCACCTGGTAATTAGCTCTCAGGATTGCCCGTGTTGCCAGTAGTGATCAGTCTGTCGCAAGCTAAAGTGGTCTATGTCTACTGGTCAGCCACCTACTGCAAACGAGCTAATTTCGCTGTTTGTTTGGAGAACCATACAAAACATATAGTTACAGTCTGAAAGACAAACGAAAGTGGTTGAATGTTAAATCCTGATGGCATGTAAAATAACCACAGGTTTTAGAGGGTTCGATTTTTTTAGCTCCGTTATGGTTTTAGCGTCTAAATTGTGAGCTGAAACAAACGTGCCTCAAGGTCGTACCTTTCTTGTGTTACATTCAGTTTTGCAGATACAGTACTTAGTCTGAAATGTGACGCCGTGCAGTCTGGTACAAATTTCCATAATTTTGGAGGAAAGTTCCGCCGCCCTCTTTTGTTATGAAGGAGGCAGTCTATTTCCCCGAAATGTAGGTAAATTTATAGCCGATTGCATGGTGTCGTGTAAAAACCAATGGTGTTCTTGCTCACTTCGCACTTGAGTTCTCGCGTGCTGAGAGCTAGGCAGCTACTGACGTGGTGAAGTCTGTATCCGTGTATGGTCTTCGCATCAGATTACCAGACGTTCCCAATTGTGCACTCCGTAACTTAGTTCGCCAAGTCGCTTTTCAATTTCAAAAGTCATTTGGTGTCACAAGAGACGTATACAAGTAATTTTATTTACGCCCATGAGTCAGTATGGACCTCCCTGAGCCGATTTTCGCGAAAGACGTGCGTGCTGCGCAGCGTTATTAAACATCTTACATCGAAGTGGTTTAGTTGCTGATACTATGTTACAGTCGGACGGACGTTGTCTTCACTTTTTTTGCTTCGTAAAGCACCTAGCACAGCGAAACTTCATAGGCTAAATGTTTTAGCTGATCTCTTACAATAGGTGAGAGTTAAAAGGCAACATACCCCAAGCGCAAGACTTGCTCTCTCTCTCGCATTTCGCAGAATCTTATGGCCCCGTCCCATAACTTTATCTTCCTCCTCATCCCATTATTTCCCATCACGCCTTTCATTTCCAATTCAAGCCCTAAAGGAAAACTTTCCCATTTTGTTAGAAAACAATCCACACTTTTTCTCTCTTTACTCACATTTTCAAAACTTTTGCCTCAGACCTGACTTGTCTCTTTCGGTCGGCCATCTTTGTTGCCCGCGAATACAAACTGAAAAGATGTACAATGGGCACAAGGAGCTGGATGAAGTGTAGAGCAGGCAGGGTTGTTCTTCTAGTGCATGCAGATGGGTCGTCCCTCTTTTTCCTGTTTCCATTATATAATCCACTCGAGACGGTGAACAAGTAAATTGACATTTCTATGGGCCCAGTGATGCGGCAAGATCAGCTCATCACAACCGTCTTCCCCCCCCCCCCCCCCCCC
>Ga0268261_10002313_pt1 | contig 13605 bp, 8 predicted proteins | sample TergutNc150P1_FD_190353 | JGI IMG/M metagenome (GOLD analysis project Ga0268261, IMG submission 190353) | Nasutitermes corniger P1 segment gut microbial community from laboratory colony in Florida, USA - Nc150 P1 (SPAdes) (version 2) | ecosystem: Host-associated > Arthropoda: Insects > Digestive... | reverse complement strand
CCCCACACACACAGGCTTTTATATTTATAGGTGCTGAATTATAAAAATATTTCCTCGAACGAACCATAGACAGGACTGTAACTATTATACATTCTGTAAGACACTGCGCATAACGACAGAGACCAACTCTGTGAGCGCAACCAAATAAACGTACGTAAACATATTCGTCTACCAATCATTTCATAATATATTTCCTACCTCGAAGTAATGTCTCTGCGTCTGCATTACAAAGGCCAACCGTGCATTGCTATTTAGGCAAATAATCACTGCTTACTGTGAGAACCATAGGCGGCATTTAAATTCAATATGTGAGCAGAGTACAGATTTATTAACATCGAAGCAGGTAGTTATTATTCCGTGTGGCCTACTAGTAGACAATAACAAGTTTTTAAATATGTACATTTTTAAACGTCTTACTGGCTGCACTGATGACCGTGGTTATGAAAACCGAAATGCGTACCTTGTAATAATAATAAAAACAAAGGCAATGAACAGCTTATTTTGGATTTTTTAAACGGTACTTTGCTGCATAGTCAAAATGATGGATGGACTCTGCCCTAACCGGTGTTTTAGTGCTTGTCGTAAGTATATTTACAACACACAGTCGGAAATTTACACAGAAATATCAAGATTCATCCAATAATCTGATAACAGATTTTATGAACTTATCAAATAGAATGTTTCTATTTATAAACTGTAGTCTTTCAGTCGTATTTACAGTTTGTTTCGCAAATCTTCGTGGGTCGCCAGAAGCAGTGAAATAGGCCCCATGCGGCCGATTTCACCCCCATTTTGACATGCTTACTGTAGACAAACAAGGTATGTAAGTACTCGTAGTAAGAAGTCTAGAACCCCTGTGCTTCGACCGCCGATTTCATTCGGTGTGTCATGGACTCAGTCAGTGATCGAACGTAACACTAGACGAAACAACTTCACCCAGCGTATCCGACACAAGGGTCCATAGCTCATCGTTATTTCTGGGAGGGAGAACAGGTCAGGTTTCCTGCATTGTCCTCTTCACCTCACTCCATATATTCTCGATGGGGTTCATATGAGGCGCTCGCCGTGCCCAGTCAATGAGTCCGAAGTCGATGTGCAGCGATAGCCATTCTTAAACCACATGAGAATCATGAATGGAGTAGTTGTCTTGCTGGAACTGGATTGTACCATCGGGATATAGAATTCGTACAGAGGGCACCATTACGTTCTGCAAAATGTGCTTATAATAAAAGCCGTCCAAGTGACCTTCTATAAGATGGAGCATTCCAGCCCCTTCATGGGAGATCCAGCCTTAGAAATGAACAGACACACGACCACTTCGCGTGCAGAGAGACATGTAGTGTTTCTGAGTTTAAAACATATCCATATATATATATATATATATATATATATATATATATATATATATATATATATATATGCCTGTACTGGGACTTTTTTTTGCCGGGATTCTTTTTGTACTTCTGCTGCACTTTAATTTCAAGAACGGGAAAAGAAATCTTTCACAACATAATAACTTGTAGTTTTTAAGTAAGCAGATATCTCTAAAGGCATATATATGCCTGTACTGGGACTTTTTACCGGGATTCTTTTTTTGCATTCTGCTGCACTTTAGTTTCAAAAACGGGAAAAGAAATGTTCCACAACATAATAACTTGCAGTTTTTAAGTAAGCAGATATGCCTAAAGACAACCAAAGGAGGAGTGATTCATTATCATGAAATAGTCCTTCTCAATGCTGCGACAGTCATAGGATTATCTATGTTTATTTTATTCGCCCTTTATGGGGCGCACTAAGGTCCTCGCACTCGTGTGTACGTTTCGCACACAATCACTGTCACTGCCTCCCCCGTAAGGTCCACTGATGGTCTCCATGGATCTTATTTCAGAAGACGAGAGACGTTCCTGCTCAGCTCCTTCATGTACACCCCTCTCAAGTTTGGGGGGGAGGTCATCTTGACTAAAGAACCTCTAGGTACTTTCCTACTTGTCGTAACCGCCCTGTCGCCTGGTATGCTCTCCATCGTGCCATGAGCAGGAAATCGTTATATTCCTGTGCGGACGGGACTCGACGCTCTCGCAGTCTGAACCATACCATATGCGCTAGTATCCGTAATATTACCCTGCCACTTTTGGGCGGCCATGTATGGAACTGGGGCCTCAAGATCCATTTTTGAGGTATCCGGGATGGAGCCATGCGCAGCATGCATGCTATGCGTGCCTTTGTCCATGCCCATATCGCTTTTCCTGCGCCGCATTCCGTTAATCGGTGCGTTATGGTGTCTGTCCCCACATGCTCTGCAGTGGGCGGAGCCCTTTAGTCCAACTGTGTGTAAACGTTCGTTGGTTGGTAGGATGTCGTGGATAACCGTATACCACGTGGCCTTTATGACGTCCGATGCCCATGTTTCATGCAGGTTTGCTTACACCCTTGCCCAGTCCGTCGTCGGTTGGATCTGTGTAATTCTTATGTCTCGCGGCATGTTCTCCGTCATTGATATTGTACGCAGTGATTCGTACACTCAGTGTCTGAACGCTTTGGGCGTTTTGCTCTGCTTCGGGGGTCTATGTATGCCATTTCGAGGGCATATATTAGCAGGTATTTCGAGGTTTTCGGTATCCTTCGTATGTGGGGGGTTTTCCTTGTACGTTTACAGCTTTAAGTACAGTAACCATTTTGCTGGTGCTGATCCCTTTCGTTGTGCCTGGGTCGACATCCGGGTTAGCAGGAGAGCCCAGAATTTTGCTGCTAGGTCTATCAGATCCCATCCCCTCCTTTCTCCTTCTCTGCAGGGTTGAGATAGGGACACTGGAGATGGAAACCTGCCAAAGGTACCATGCCATTGCCGCCACTATTTGTCTTACGCACTCCCTAAGGGCTGAAAAAATTTGCGTTGTATGCCATAGCTTCGCTTACAGGTATACGTGTAAATATTGTATGCGTTGAGATAGTCCTAGGTCCCTGCTATGTCTCCCGCGCCTGGGCTCGAACCATGTACGTTATCCGTGCCAACTGGTGCTTCGTGACCGTGGTATGGTATTCTGCATGCTAAAGCCCAATACCTTTATTTAGGCACTGTATGATATATCCAGCACCCTCACCGTAGTATCCCATATTCCGACCGCTAATGCCTGTGATTTGCCGACGTTCAAAACTGCGCCGGTCGCCTTCTCGTAGCATCGTGTGGCGTCTCTGATTGCTGTGATATCCTCCGGTGACGTCACCAGGATTTTAACGTCATCCGCGTACGCCACCACCATTGTATTTTGTTGCCGCCGCTGGATTACAATACTGTTGAGCTGTTACCCCAGGCGGTGGAACACGGGATTCAGGCACAGGGCAAATAGCGTCATGCTTAGTGGGCATTCCTGTCGTACGGAGCAATGTATTGGAATCGGTCCGGAAATGTGCCCGTTTATTTGGACCACGGATTTTGCGTTATTGTACATGTGTTTTATGCGCTCTATGAAGGCGTCGCTGTAACCATGGCTCTGCAGGATAGTAAGTAGGTAGGTGTGCGATATTTTGTCAAATGCTTCTTTGAAATCCAGGGGCAACACGCATAGGAGGATGTTTGCCACCTCGGCATATGTTATCGCCCCGCACTGTTGCAGATGCCTCAAAGATCGTCTTCCCTGGTACGCCATAGTATTGGCTCGGGTAAAGAAGCTCCATCAGTCCGAGTCGTGTCCGGCTCGCTATGATGCGGGCTACGATTATATAGTCGATGTTCATAAGCGTTATTGGCCTGAAATCTGCGGGGCATGTAGTTCTTGCCGTTTTTGGAATGCACACTACCACTCCACATTTCTGTTGCTCCGTGAGTTTTCTCTCTACGAATATTTTTGTAAAGAGTTCTAGCATGTCACCTTTCAATGTTCCCCCAAGTTGCTTTGGAGAATTCGTGGTCTATTCCGTCTCTACCAGGCCCCTTGTTCCCTCCCCTTTGTTCACTGCACGTTGTAGCTCTTCCAACGTCAATGGCATATCTAGGGTCTCCTTCGAGTCATCCGACAAATGTCGGTGTCCCGCCTCTGGCATGCTCCTGACACACTCGTCGTTCGCCTGAATGGGTCCGTATTTCTGCTTCGTACATACCCTGAGTGCGTCCAACATTCCCTTTATCGAGTCTGTGTTCCGTTATTCGGGTTATATACCTTTGGTTATCATTTGTTGCTCATGCCGTGTTCCCTTTCGTATTAGGTGGAACAGGGATATCCGTTCTTCCTGAAACGTATCTGGGGTATGCATTCCTATCGTCCCGCACTCTAATCTCGCACTGTACAATTTAAACAGTTTTGCCTTCCATTGATTCACGTTAGCCGCCTGTCCAGCCTGGTGGGCGAGGTACAATACCAAGTTATATATTCATGCATGGTAGACATTTTCCAGCGCTATCTATTCCCTTCGTCTCTCCGCCCCTTCACGTGTGAAAAGTAGATGGATTTGTTTCTTTGCGACTTTCTCCCACCACATCACCATGCCTGGGAAGTATATCCGTTGCTGTTGCCATCGTGCCCTTTGCTGCCGTAGCTTATCCTAAAAGCGTGTGTTCTGCAGTAGCGCGACGTTCATTTTCCAGTATCCACGACCTCGAAGTATAGTGGTCACGTCCAAGGTTATACGCAGGACTACGGCGAGATATCCGTAAATGCTGCCACCATCGTCTCAGCCCCACACTTTCTCTAAAGCAGGTTCCTTGTCGCATATATCCTGTCTCGCGTTGCCCCCTGTCTGGTGTAATGTGTGTAAATGCCACGCTCCGGGGCCGCCTCCCACATGTCTATCAAGTCAAAGCCTCTTATTAAATAATTCAAATCTCGACTATAATTGAAATGGCCCGTGCAGTCCTTTTTGGTGAGGGCGCAAATAAAGTCGCCTCCTATTATCATTGTTGTTGGTATGGCTTTTAACAGGTGTGGTAGGTCGATGTTGAAAAGACCTTCTCCCTCCTGCTACTCTCAGCTTCAGACGGGGCGTAGATGTCTACCAGCCTCATTCCCTTGCGTTCGGCCGCCATACCCTCCCCGACGGTAGTCGCAAAATGTTTGTTAGGGTTAGGTGTTCCCTCCTTACGATCGCCGTTCCCCGCCCATTCGTTCCTATGTTAATATGTGCCGCGTATCCTCATAGTGTGTCCAAACTAGACTGCGTGATTTCCTCTAGGAATATGATGACTATCTCTTGTTTTCGCAACAAGTCCCCTAGCATCGCTAATCTGGCGACGACAGGCCATTGATGTTAAGGGCTGCTATCTTGTAGGTTGTGGCCACTTGTTGAGCGTGCAGGCAGGGGCGATCTACCTCGGTTATTGTGCTTTGGGGAATGTTGTCCTCGTTCTGCTTCTCCTTCGTTACAGGGGCCTTTACCCGTGCATTTCCACTTTTAGTTCTTTTGGACGCTTGGGGCTGGACGCCTGCGCTGCAGGTAACATTTCTTCCTCTGAATGTTGATGTTCACTCTCCGTGCACCCCTTTCTTCGCTCTTGCGTGTCTTCACCATATTTCTTCTCTTCCCTCCCCGCCGTATGTACCTCACCTACGTCCATCTTCCGCACCGTTGGCGTTTGCCTTTTTTTGCCATCCTGTTTATTGCCTCCTCTGCCTCGCGGTCCATCACGTTATTAGCGTCCGACTCATGTTCCGGGGGCGTATAGGCTTTATTTTTAGTGTCTACCCCGTTGTTCCCTCTTATTTGTGGGGCCTCTTCCGTCTGTTTTTCCCTCCCGTGACGGGGGCTTTTCCTCCCTAGGGGGTGTACTGCTAAAGTCATCACATATTTGTGCCATGGAGCCCGCGATCTCTGCTGCCACCGTCCCCACTTCCATGTTCTCTGCGTTGGGCGTTACTGTCCCCGATCCCCTCGCCGCCACATCTGCCCATAATGTCATGATATTCGCGTTATCAGCTTCTCTCATCCTCCTTCGGCGTGGACAGTCTTGGTACAGGTGCCTGGTTCAATTGCAGCCATAACATGTCGTGGGTTGCCCCTTATACGGTATCAAGGTTCGATATCCCGTTATTACTACATGTGATGAGATACGATGAACTAGGTTGACCACAGATATTTTGATGCCGTTGGCCACTGGATATAGATTGGCACGCGACCAGTTTTCTTCCTGCACCTTCCTGACCACCCCATATCTGCCCAGCCCCATCCGTACTGTTCTGTCGGGTATTTCCGGGGGGAGATACGCTATTCTTACTCACCTTATTCCCAGACCCGCCGCTTCTGATCACACCTTCGAGATTTCACCGTTCGTATGACGGAATTTTCAATGTGCGTTAGTTGCCATTAGTATTTCCTGCATTCTTTTATATTCCCAAAACTTTATGTATACATGTCTTCTGGTGCCATCTACTTGAACCATGGCCACCTCGTTTTCCTGTAGGCGCATTGTGTCGTATATCCAGTCATGGATATCGTACGCCGTTATGCGAGGGCTTTGCGGTTCGAAAGCACAGACTATCGTGTTCTGCTTTTCACTCATCGTTACCTTTTCTCTCGTCCCACAAGTATCCCTTCGAAGCGCACTGTTTGTAAACAAACTATACTAAACTTTCACTACTCCGAGACCCGCTACACGGTAAACAAACTCACCACTTGGCACAACCTTTCCGTTTCACGTCTTGATGCAGACTGGTTCGAACCAACATAGTTGGTTTCGGAAGAGTGCTGCTAACACGCGTTAACACACGCAGCTTCCGCCGGCTACCTGAAAGAACGAATCTGTCTCGTCATCCGTCCCTTGCATCAGAGCTGCGAGCCGCACGCCTCGGAAAATTAATGAACTTTAATTCGTGTTTTAACTTCAAATTAAGCAAATGTATTGGTGTCTTTGTTTATTATATAAGCGGCGTGACTGATTGTAATGAATGGAGGACGGAGAAACACCACGAATAAAAATATGGGGAAAGTAAAACGACTCAGATTATGATGGCAGCTGTACGTCACCTCACTTCCGGTTCGGGACTTAAAAATTTAGGCCGTATGATTTTTGTTAGACATAGTATACCATTTAATGTGAGACCCTTTTGTTTTGCTTAAACGTTCCTAAAGGCATGTTCGAGAGCAACATGGAAAGTAGAAACATTGTCCTGTATTGGTTATCACAACTATCGTTTACATTTCAGCTTTATGTATATTTAGTACATTTTCGTCCTTTAAACATTTGCTCAAGTTTATATTTAAATTATTTTCACATTTTTAACATCAATTTCCAGCATATGAAGATCCATCACATGTATACAACTAATGTACAAAGAAATGTCTACGTTTTAAACATTTGACTCTTTTACATCACGTTAGGTGTGAACGAAAGTGACTAATTTCCTTTTATGGTGTATTACTTGGGTTTGATTCCCTGATGATGGCCCCATGCAGGCCGAAAAATTTAGAAATATTCACTGTGAGAGTAATGTAATATCTAAGGGACAAGTTTGTGCATTTTGTAGATTTAGTGTCATGAATTACTCATTGATAATGAACAGAATGAGCAATATGTAGATTTAATAAGTCTAGTGTTTCCGAAAGTAATGTTTTACACCATTTCGAAACAATTCTGTTGGAATTCTATGAATACCTAATGTTTTATAACTTTTAAACTTTCCAATAGCCATTTAAATCCCAAAAGCAGCAGTCGCGGGCACTTGTGGCTTAGCTGTATGTATTGAAATCCTTCTAACCATAGCTGGCAGATGTGTTCCTTCCACATATTCAAATGACTGTGGGAATCTGCAAGCACGTTAGCATTCTCTTCTATACCAATTTAGCTCTAGGCTTATAACATTTCCGAAATTTTTACGCTTCTATACAAATTTCTAACATTTCTGTTCTCGTTGTTTGTTTTAAAGTTATTAATATAACTTCCAAACTTTCCCTCGTATTTTTTTACCGAAATGTCCATTTGTTTCACCTTCCACATTAGTTTGTATTTGTGTTGTTCGGTTGCTATTTGTTTTGTTCTATGTATTGTTTGCGGGTAAATGTGTACTGCCACCGGGTGACAACTCAAGTGCAGTTAATAAATATCGTTATCATCATCATCATTACAATGTTCAGATTATCTGTGTTAATTTGGCTTGTATCATGTGGCCATTGACATTTTTCCCGCTCCTTCTATATACAACTTCTAATCATTCTTCTTCAAAGTACAGTTTGTTGTGCTTTCGTTGGTGTTGACATAGTTTCTTTTGCTGAGATTTTTTCCTCTTTTATCATCCAGGTTCTTAAACCTGCAAATCTGTTGAAGACTTTAAGCAGGTACTCTTCCCTGCATTTCATCTAATGTACCTTTTTATACTGAATCTTTCCATGTCAAACATCTGTGCTTTCGATTTATATATTTATAGTCTGTCCCTAAGTTTTTCAACAATTAGACAGTGATTAGTAGCAGAGTCAGCTCCCCTGAAAGTGGGGACGTGAAGTATACATGAAAGATGTGGTCAATCTGATTATGAGTCTTTCAGTCAGAAGAGATTCTTGTGTATTTTTGAATATTTCGATGTGGGAAAATTAAGCTCTTAAAAATTAGTTTTTTTATGTGGCACATTTGAGTAACATTATTATAATTGCTAGTTCATATAAAATTTCACTCCCACGTGTTGTTTTGGAAATATAACCTTTTCCAAGTTTTAAATTAAAGTAAGTGTCCTATGAGAATTTTCACACTATACTTAGGGAACTGATAAAATACCAACTCTGTTCCTTCACATAATCTGTCCTTTGAGACGTCACTTTTATCCTCAGTTGGGACAGCCGCATTCAAAACAATACTGTCACACCAGTGAGCATCTCAGCACTATAAATAAGAGCTTTTCACTAAAATATTCTACTTTTGTAACTGCCAAGGCAATTCTGCCATGCTTAAAAACTCCTGTCCCTATCTGATGATTTTCATTTTCTTTTCGATAGAGAAAAGTTTGTTCGTCTACTAGATCAGGATCTCTCTTGTCCCATCCAACGTCATGTGCTCTCACGTATTCGAATCCATAATTGGTAATTCTCTGGACACTTTCTTCTTTGACCCTGGCCTAAGGTTCGTTAAATACCAAAACTCGTTCCATTTTCCGTTTTCTACTCAGCTAAGGTTCGTGGTTGTAAAATGTTTTAAGGACGAAAATCTGAAGTATTTAAAACTTCATGGACACGCAATGAAAATAAGTACACTTCTTGTTAAAACCAGGTACACGCTACATCTGCAACTATATACTGAAATGCCAGCAAGACTCGATCTGTTATAGCCGCAACAAATTATTGCGTTTGGTGAGTAAACTTTCGGCATGTGACATGTACGAAACCCGCCCTCCGAAATCTGAAATGCTTTAAAAAGTACAGTTAGCTTTCTTTTCTGAGAGCAGAAGTAGTTCACACGCTCCAACAATTAAAACCGCGCGCCTGTGTATAAGGATACTTACACTGTCCTACCCTTACCGTTCTGTACACGTAATTATGGGAGTGCTTGTGGAAACCATCGTAATTGGCTAAGAGCTGTGCAGGGAGAGAGAAAGACACAGTTCCATAAAGGGAGTTAATAAGAAGCCAAGGAAGAGAACGACAGTAGAACAGAAAGTTGGAGACGAAGTAACAGAGTAGCAGCAAGGGACCCTCGGAGTTATCTCCATGGTTACGACACGTTATTAAAGTCTAACCTGGACTAGGACAGAGAACAAGTTGCAGAGGAAGAGAATCAAACCCTACAGGGCGCCCTCTTACGTCAATTTGGTGTGACAGTCACTTCTGTTGTTTATGCAGGGATCATCACATACGGGCGAGAGAGAAATTTACACTAGAAACACACTTAATTTTAATATCACGACCTCTGTCAGAATAGTCACTAGGCTACGAAATGTACGACCGAAGGACCGAAGAATCGGGGTTTCATTCCAGACGGGAGAAGATTTTTATCTTTACCACCGGATCCAAGTCGACTGTGGGGGGGGGGGGGGGGGGGGGGGGGGTGAACCTGACCTCTCACCCCGAAAATTCCCAAAACAGAGCAGTTACTGTACATAACGCCCGTTTTAATACCAGTAGCTTAGTGTTTTGCCCAGCTACTGTACTGGGTTTTCTGCATGATTCTCGCAATGAACAACTTAACTAGTTTATTTTATAATGTAGAAGCAGTGTGTTTACTGTGAGGTATTAGCAAAAATTTATATTTTATTGAGATGAACTTTATTCGCTCTTCAGTGTGTTAATATACTCGTAACATTATCAGATTATAAATTCTGAACTGTGTATCCTGCCTTTCAGAGACCGCATGTTGTTGATCCCATAGCCAGCAACATGGTGACGTCTGTTATAGGGTTTCCCCTGCCACGACACAAAGTTTAAAGGTAACAGGCACGCTGCATCTAGTTTCGGTATACGTTGACGGTAAATGAAGTAGGCATATTCATCAATTTAATAGGTTGAAACAGCAAAAAAGCAGGCTGGGAGCTGTGGAACGGTTTCCGCGAGCAGAGAACAAACGAGCGGCGTAATTACCACCGGGTTATCGCCAAGCAGGCAATTATGAAACGTCATTAGAATCAGGCGCCTGTACGCTCGGCACACAAACCAAATGGACCAGTAGATACTCTGGATACATCCAGCTTCACTATGAAACTGAGATTAAAGTAAAGATGGCCCTGTGATAATTGAATATTCAGCTATGAATGCTGGCGTGAAAGTACAGCTACACCTATTCACAAACTCACACTTCACGGAGGTCAGTAATTAGCATCAACCCGGGAAAAGGATCATCGGTGCACACTGGGTCGGGGGTCAGAAGGGCCCTAGAGTCGTAGTGGATGTTGTGCATAACAGCAAAATTCTTGTCCCTCTGGAGGTAAGTACTGCGATTCCTCAGTCGTTCGGCTTAAATATACGTATGCTGAGTAGTGGCAACAAAATGTAGCATCCCTATCCGCTGTTTGAAACCGAGGTCCGCCTGACAAAAAAATTGTATGGAAATTTTTGTCTCATCCTAAGGAAACAACAGTGAGTGACAGAGTACCCCATAACACGGCCCTGAGGTAAATACTTGGATTTAAGAGGGAAGACAACAGGGCGACAGAGAAATTTGCATGCTGACTGCATTTATGAAGTATTAATAATGTGCTTATGTTCAGAAAATGTAATGGACGGGCACGCAACACATACGGGACACATAATAACGGCGTTTAAAATTCTGGTCGCAGATTGCCACTTTGACGTGTTAAATTCGTCATAATATTGTACGAAAATTCCATACCTAGCCCACATTAAACTCACTGTATCTTTATCCCCCCAAAAAACCAAAAAACTATTAATGGCAAAAATAGTTACCACTGTGATTAAAGGGGTTAAGATGCTGATGAACGAATTAGCGATATTTGTGCTCCTGTGGAGTGGTTAGTTATGCACGCAGCAATGCCACACTCGTTTCACAGGCAGAGTCGGATTATAATTAAAAAATATCTATGGCAGCTTGGAGATATGAACTATTAGGACAGCTGAAGTTAGATAGTATGTAGAAAACAGTTTGACGAGAGCTTCACCTGATTGTTGGGGCTCACACAGCCTAGGATTTGGTACGTCAGTCCCTGGCATGGAAATTACTCGCAACCTGTGCAGTCTTCACTAGCCCGGGTTTTGACGGCAAATATTTGTTGATTCATGTGTACAGCTTTTCTAGATTTTTGTGTTTCCTGTTTTGTATTACGGATCAAATAGAGGGCATAAAAATATATCATGTAAAGAATGTAGTCCTTACTGTTGCCAATAGGCACGGTAACAACGCCAGTTAATATTTTGCCCAAGTATTTCGGTCGAGTTTATGGAGGCGATTAGGATCACAAACGCAAGGCTTCTCTTTACTTATATCAACAAACTTTGATTATATAATTTGGATGTCATTCATCCCTTAAAGTCCCTTTAACTTGTTGCAGCAGTGAAGAGAAAAACAACCACATCCCGAACAAAGAATAGATAATATATACAGACTCCATATTACCTCTGAAAGACACAGACAATCCGTATTTTCTCCCCTCCTTCAACATGAAGACAGCGCAGTAGCTGGAAAAGCTCAGTCTAGTCTGTACGATGTTGAATGTCGATTGAAGCTGCTGTGACAAAATATGAGGCAGCAGCCAGGAATTTGCCTAGTAGAATGAAGAATCCCTCTAGGGCACCCAGCAAGCCATTTTCAGAGGCGTGAATTTCAACCATATGTTCTCGAATACCCAAAAAGATTTTTACTCGCTCCAAGGCGCATTGAACTGAGGAAACATTTCATATTGATCAGTATGCATTCATTGCTGGTGACAAGGAATTCACATTCATAAACTGTGACATGGGCCACTTGTTCCGCAGTGCTCACCAACAAACTTGCATTCTGCTTTTAACTAATGAACTAAAGCCTGGTTCAGACAAGCTACAAGGCTACAGCTGCGAGTTACAGCGAGTAACACTTACTGTTCGTTCCATGGTCTTAATTATAATAGACTTCAATGGAAGCCACGAACATCCAATCTTTTTTTCATCTTCAGTATTAAAATGGAACTTCCTCGTGTACTTCAATTCAATCAAAATTCATCAGGTAACAACAAATAATTAATAATGATGATTATGATGATGATGATGATCGTCATCATCATGTGTTGCACATTAACCATTTCGCACACTGGAAAGATTGCTTGGCCTCTGAAGATGGGACAGACGGGTTGTCCCGAAACGTCGGTAGGGATTTACCATTACAAGATGCGTAACAACCCAGAAGAGTACAGATTTTTCCATATCGCGGCGGAACCCTGAAATCACGCAGAATCCTACCTGATACCATAAACCTGAAATATTTAAATACTTTTTATTTTCTCAACCATAGGTTGTAATGACGTGTCCGCCATCTTTATGTATTTCTAATTAACAGACTTGCAGTTTTGGTCAGTCTATACTAGCATATTTCCCTTGCATGCGAAATGTCATACTTTGTATACTGCATTAAAATCTACTTTACATATAACAATCTCTAGTGAAAAAATGACCATCTACTAAGACGCTCGCAAAAATCCGCGTAGGTCTTCACAGTGTCTGCTGCCCCCCACCCGCGATTTTAACCATGACTGGAATGGGCCGACAAATTTGAGTAAAGTTTAAACATCAGATTCTACGAAAATCCGTTCAGTGTTTGTAGCGTAGTTTCATGCGTATAGACGAAGAGCGCGATTTTAGGCACTCCGCGACTATGTGAAGGCGAATAGAAAAGAAACATGTTCTGCCGCCTTTCGACACTTTAAACCAGCAGTCTGCATCGTTTCTTAGATTCGGTGTACTTGTCTATCACTAAAATATAAAACTGACGTCTTTCTGCTTATTATATCTATTGCAAATATTTCTGCATAAAAGGACTCTGCCATCGCTTTTCACCACTTATCTATCGTCAGAGCAGTGAACCGGGCGACTCATGCCAAACCAGTTTAACCCTTAAAACCCTGAATTAAATCCCATCTGTTATTGCTGACATTATTAGGAGCTCACCATTTTCTCCACGTTAGCAGGATAAGGGTTAAATCATTAACCCTTAGGCTACTAATGTCATATATATACACACACATATATATATATATATATATATATATATAT
>Ga0268261_10002312_pt1 | contig 13606 bp, 8 predicted proteins | sample TergutNc150P1_FD_190353 | JGI IMG/M metagenome (GOLD analysis project Ga0268261, IMG submission 190353) | Nasutitermes corniger P1 segment gut microbial community from laboratory colony in Florida, USA - Nc150 P1 (SPAdes) (version 2) | ecosystem: Host-associated > Arthropoda: Insects > Digestive... | reverse complement strand
CTGACAGAAATAAAAACAGCATTGCACACTTTGCTGTAGCGAATGAAAATTACGAAATTCTAAATTTCCTGTCACAACAGAATGTAAGTTTAGAATTGCGGAATTCTGATGGAGACACTCCGTTACTCCAAGCGGTGCGTGAAGGGAGAAACCGGATGGTACAGTACTTAGTAGAAAGAAACTTGGACATAAACACACAAGGCAATGATGGAATGAGGCCCCTAGATGTTGCTGTTCTAAAAGGCAACATGGAGATAACTCGCATACTGCTGCAACGAAATGCACGTTCAGGTAAAGCAAGCATGCACATGGTAGCGGCTGCAAGATTTGGATTTCTGGATTTTTTGCAGCGTTTTGTGGTCTTGGGAGATGACATTAACGTGAAGACTGACAATGGGGAAAGTCCGTTGCATGTTGCCTGTGAATCTGGACAAGTAGAGACAGTTCAGTACCTGTGTGAACATGGCGCTGTACTGGACTTGCAGGATAACAATGGAAATACTGCACTGCATGTGGCTGTTAGTAACGGTCTTCTTGAAGTTACTAGGGTACTGGTGGAGAATGGTGCAAACCTGTGTGCTGCTGATGAATCAGGCTCAACAGCGCTTCATATAGCAGCCAAAGGTGGATATTTGAACATTGTTCAATACCTCGCAGACAGTTTTGCACCAATTGATATGCGGAACGCTAAGAACGAAACAGCCCTTATAGTGGCAGTGGCTGAGGGACATGAGAAAGTCGTCAGTGTTTTGATAGAACAGGGAGCGGGAATTGGAGTGCGGGACAAGGAAGGGAAAAAAGCCTTAGACATAGCTACAATAAAAGGTTATGACTCAATCACACAGCTCTTAAAAGATCGAACAGAAGGAAGGAAGCTGTGCTGTTCTAATTCTCACACTGTCCTGCAGACTAATTCATCGGGCACTAATTTTGAGCAGTTGCAGAAAACAGTGAATGACGAAGAATCAATGGACAAAGCCACGCAGAAGAATGGTACCATTACAACACAGATGATCAAAACCAAAGCAAAAGCTACTCTGGAGATCTCGAACCCTCGCATTGCCCTACACACTGCGGCTGAAAACGACAATTTTGAAAATGTGGAGCGACTCGTAAAAGCTGGGATAGCTCTTGACTACGGTGACACTTTTGGACGTACTGCACTGTGGCGTGCTGCTTCGAGAGGTCACAAGTCAATTGCCCGACTTCTGGTAGCAAACGGCAGTTGTACGAATATACCTGACTGTAAAGGATTGACGCCTGTAGAAATTGCCGCTAGAGAAGGTCACTGGGATGTAGTGGATGAGTTTCTGGATCACGACACAACAATAGGATTTGAAGGTACAGAATATCTAAGGGGTCAGTTGTTGGAAGCAACAAAATCTGGAGATGCGGAAATTGTGCGGATAATATTAAAATGTAGCGGTAACGTAAACACAACCAACATGTATGGCCACACACCACTGCATTTAGCTGCAAAGTCCGGACAAACAGAAATATCTCGAATAATGTTAAGGAGCGGTGCTAATGTAAACATAGTAGACAATCGTGGAAAGACACCACTGCTATTAGCGGCTGAAAACGGACATGTTGAAATTATTCGAAATTTACTGAGTGATAAAACTGATTCTGATGGGTTTAAAAATCTTTCGTCTGAAGCTTTAAGCGGACAAGTGGAAATTATTCGAGAGGTGCTAAAAAATGGTGCTGGTGTGGATTCACAACATGAAGAAGGTTTAATATCACTGAAAAAATCAGCTTCAAACAAAGAGTTTCAGGTCGACACAAAAAGAATGGATTATGGCGGAAGTGTGAATATTAGAGACGAAGATGGTTCGACACCCCTCTATGTAGCAGCTCTAAATGGACATGTGGAAGTTGTCCGAGAGTTGCTGAAACATGGCGCCAGTATAGAAAGTGCAAATAATGATGGTTGGACAACTCTCAACAACGCAGCTTTTGAAGGCCACGTAGAAGTTGTCCGAGAGTTGCTGATATATGGTGCTAGTATGGAAAGTGCAAACTATGACGGTTTGAAACCTCTCCATTCGGCAGCTCATAAAGGCCACGTGGATGTTGCACGAGAGTTGCTGAAACATGGCGCTAGTGTCGAAAGTCTATTTACTCAAGGTTGGACAGCTCTCAATACAGCAGCTTTTGAAGGCCAAGTGGAAATAGTCCGAGAGTTGCTGAAATATGGTGCTAGTGTGGAAAGAAAAAATAATAACGGTTCGACAACTCTCCACTCAGCAGCTAATAATGGCCACGTGGAAGTAGTCCGAGAGTTGCTGAAATATGGTGCTAGTGTAGAAAGGGCAGATAATAACGGTTCGACACCTCTCAACTCAGCAGCTAATAATGGCCACGTGGAAGTAGTCCGAGAGTTGCTAAACCATGGCGCTAATATGGAGAGTGCACTTAACCACGGTTGGACATCTCTCAACTTAGCAGCTAAAACAGGCAACGTGGATGTTGTCCAAGAGTTGCTGAAACATGGCGCTAGTGTGGAAAGTGCAAATAATACAGGTTGGACACCTCTCAACTCAGCAGCTGAAGAAGGCCACGTGGAAGTTGTGAGAGAGCTGCTGAAACATGGCGCTAGTATGAAAAGTGTAAATATAAATGGTTGCAAACCTCTCAACTCAGCAGCTTCAAAAGGCCACGTCGAAGTTGTGCGAGAGCTGCTGAAACATGGCGCTAGTATGGAAAGTGCAAATAATTACGGTTGGACACCTCTCAACACAGCAGCTTTAATAGGCCACGTGGAAATTGTGCGAGAGCTGCTGAAACATGGCGCTAGTATGGAAAGTGCAAATAATTACGGTTGGACATCTCTCAACTCAGCAGCTAAAAAAGGCCACGTGGATGTTGTCCAAGAGTTGCTGAAACATGGCGCTAGTGTGGAAAGTGCAAGTAATAACGGTTTGACACCTCTCAACTCAGCAGCTTCAAAAGGCCACGTGGAAGTTGTGCGAGAGCTGCTGAAACATGGCGCTAGTATGGAAAGTGCAAATAATAACGGTTGGACACCTCTCAAATCAGCAGCTTCAAAAGGCCACGTGGAAGTTGTGCGAGAGCTGCTGAAACATGGCGCTAGTATGGAAAGTGCAAATATTAACGGTTGGACATCTCTCAACTCAGCAGCTAAAAAAGGCCACGTGGGTGTTGTCCAAGAGTTGCTAAAACATGGCGCTAGTGTGGAAATTGCAAATAATAACGTTTGGTCACCTCTCAACTCAGCAGCTGAAGAAGGCCACGTGGAAGTTGTGCGAGAGCTGCTGAAACATGGCGCTGGTATGGAAAGTGCAAATAATAACGGTTGGACACCTCTCAACTTAGCAGGTTCAAAAGGCCACGTGGAAGTTGTGCGAGAGCTGCTGAAACATGGCGCAAGTATAGAAAGTGCAACTAATGATGTTTGGACAACTCTCAACAACGCAGCTTTTGAAGGCCACGTAGAAGTTGTCCGAGAGTTGCTGAAACATGGTGCTAGTGTGGAAAGTGCAAGCTATGACGGTTTTAAACCTCTCTATTCAGCAGCTTGTTTAGGCCACGTGGATGTTGTCCGAGAGTTGCTGAAACATGGCGCTAGTGTGGAAAGTGCAAATAATAATGGTTGGGCAGCTCTCAAATCAGCAGCTGAAGAAGGCCACGTGGAAGTTGTGCGAGAGCTGCTGAAACATGGCGCCAGTATAGAAAGTGCAACTAATGATGGTTGGACAACTCTCAACTACGCAGCTACTGAAGGCCACGTAGAAGTTGTCAGAGAGTTGCTGAAACATGGTGCTAGTGTGGAAAGTGCAAGCTATGACGGTTTTAAACCTCTCTATTCAGCAACTTATTTAGGCCACGTGGATGTTGCCCGAGAGTTGCTGAAACATGGCGCTAGTGTCGAAAGTCTATTTAATCACGGTTGGACAGCTCTCAATGCAGCAGCTTTTGAAGGACAAGTGGAAATAGTCCGAGAGTTACTGAAATATGGTGCTAGTGTGGAAAGAGAAAATAATAACGGTTCGACACCTCTCAACTCAGCAGCTATTAATGGCCACGTGGAAGTAGTCCGAGAATTGCTGAAATATGGTGCTAGTGTAGAAAGGGCAAATAATAACGGTTTGACACCTCTCAACTCAGCAGCTGAAGAAGGCCACGTAGAAGTTGTGCGAGAGCTGCTGAAACATGGTGCCAGTATAGAAAGTGCAAATAATTATGGTTGGACAACTCTCAACAAAGCAGCTTTTGAAGGCCACGTAGAAGTTGTCCGAGAGTTGCTGAAATATGGTGCTAGTATGGAAAGTGAAAACTATGACGGTTTGAAACCTCTCCATTCAGCAGCTCGTAAAGGCCACGTGGATGTTGCACGAGAGTTGCTGAAACACGGCGCTAGTGTCGAAAGTCTATTTACTCAAGGTTGGACAGCTCTAAATACAGCAGCTTTTGAAGGCCAAGTGGAAATAGTCCGAGAGTTGCTGAAATATGGTGCTAGTGTGGAGAGAGAAAATAATAACGGTTCGACACCTCTCAACTCAGCAGCTTTTAATGGCCACGTGGAAGTAGTCCGAGAGTTGCTGAAATATGGTGCTAGTGTAGAAAGGGCAAATAATAACGGTTGGACACCTCTTAACTCAGCAGCTTCAAAAGGCCACGTGGATGTTGTGCGAGAGCTGCTGAAACATGGCGCTAGTATGGAAAGTGCAAATAATAACGGATTGACATCTCTCAACTCAGCAGCTAAAAAAGGCCACGTGGATGTTGTCCAAGAGTTGCTGAAACATGGCGCTAGTGTGGAAAGTGCACATAATAACGGTTGGACAGCTCTCAAATCAGCAGCTGAAGAAGGCCACGTGGAAGTTGTGCGAGACCTGCTGAAACATGGCGCCAGTATAGAAAATGCAACTAATGATGGTTGGACAACTCTCAACTACGCAGCTTCTGAAGGCCACGTAGAAGTTGTCCGAGAGTTGCTGAAACATGGTGCTAGTGTGGAAAGTGCAAGCTATGACGGTTTTAAACCTCTCTATTCAGCAGCTTATTTAGGCCACGTGGATGTTGCCCGAGAGTTGCTGAAACATGGCGCTAGTGTCGAAAGTCTATTTAGTCACGGTTGGACAGCTCTCAATGCAGCAGCTTTTGAAGGCCACGTGGAAGTAGTCCGAGAGTTGCTGAAATATGGTGCTAGTGTAGAAAGGGCAAATAATAACGGTTTGACACCTCTCAACTCAGCAGCTGAAGAAGGCCACGTAGAAGTTGTGCGAGAGCTGCTGAAACATGGCGCCAGTATAGAAAGTGCAAATAATGATGGTTGGACAACTCTCAACAACGCAGCGTTTGAAGGCCACGTAGAAGTTGTCCGAGAGTTGCTGAAATATGGTGCTAGTATGGAAAGTGCAAACTATGACGGTTTGAAACCTCTCCATTCAGCAGCTCATAAAGGCCACGTGGATGTTGCACGAGAGTTGCTGAAACATGGCGCTAGTGTCGAAAGTCTTTTTACTCAAGGTTGGACAGCTCTCAATACAGCAGCTTTTGAAGGCCAAGTGGAAATAGTCCGAGAGTTGCTGAAATATGGTGCTAGTGTGGAAAGAGAAAATAATAACGGTTCGACACCTCTCAACTCAGCAGCTATTAATGGCCACGTGGAAGTAGTCCGAGATTTGCTGAAATATGGTGCTAGTGTAGAAAGGGCAAATAATAACGGTTGGACACCTCTCAACTCAGCAGCTTCAAAAGGCCACGTGGAAGTAGTGCGAGAGCTGCTGAAACATGGCGCTAGTATGGAAAGTGCAAATAATAACGGTTTGACATCTCTCAACTCAGCAGCTCAGAAAGGCCACGTGGATGTTGTCCAAGAGTTGCTGAAACATGGCGCTAGTGTGGAAAGTGCAAATAATAACGGTTGGACAGCTCTCAAATCAGCAGCTGAAGAAGGCCACGTGGAAGTTGTGCGAGAGCTGCTGAAACATGGCGCCAGTATAGAGTGTGCAACTAATGATGGTTGGACAACTCTCAACTACGCAGCTTCTGAAGGTCACGTAGAAGTTGTCCGAGAGTTGCTGAAACATGGTGCTAGTGTGGAAAGTGCAAGCTATGACGGTTTTAAACCTCTCTATTCAGCAGCTTATTTAGGCCACGTGGATGTTGTCCGAGAGTTGCTGAAACATGGCGCTAGTGTCGAAAGTCTATTTAATCACGGTTGGACAGCTCTCAATGCAGCAGCTTTTGAAGGCCAAGTGGAAATAGTCCGAGAGTTACTGAAATATGGTGCTAGTGTGGAAAGAGGAAATAATAACGATTCGACACCTCTCAACTCAGCAGCTATTAATGGTCACGTGGAAGTAGTCCGAGAGTTGCTGAAATATGGTGCTAGTGTAGAAAGGGCAAATAATAACGGTTGGACACCTCTCAACTCAGCAGCTTCAAAAGGCCACGTGGAAGTTGTGCGAGAGCTGCTGAAACATGGTGCTAGTATGGAAAGTGCAAATAATAACGGTTTGACATCTCTCAACTCAGCAGCTCAAAAAGGCCACGTGGATGTTGTCCAAGAGTTGCTGAAACATGGCGCTAGTGTGGAAAGTGCAAATAATAAAGGTTTGACACCTCTCAACTCAGCAGCTGAAGAAGGCCGCGTGGAAATTGTGCGAGAGTTGCTGAAACATGGCGCCCGTATAGAAAGTGCAAATAATGATGGTTGGACAACTCTCAACAACGCAGATTTGAAGGCCACGTAGAAGTTGTCCGAGAGTTGCTGAAACATGGTGCTAGTGTGGAAAGTGCAAGCTATGACGGTTTTAAACCTCTCTATTCAGCAGCTTGCTTAGCCCACGTGGATGTAGCCCGAGAGTTGCTGAAACATGGCACTAGTGTGGAAAGTGCAAATAATAACGGTTGGACACCTCTCAACTCAGCAGCTGAAGAAGGCCACGTGTAAGTTGTGCGAGAGCTGCTGAAACATGGCGCTAGTATGGAAAGTGCAAATAATAACGGTTGGACACCCCTCAACTCCGCAGCTTCAAAAGGCCACGTGGAAGTTGTGCGAAAGCTGCTGAAACATGGCGCTAGTATGGAAAGTGCAAATAATTACGGTTGGACATCTGTCAACTCAGCAGCTAAAAAAGGCCACGTGGATGTTGTCCAAGAGTTGCTGAAACATGGCGCTAGTGTGGAAATTGCAAATAGTAAAGTTTGGCAACCACTCAACTCAGCAGCTGAAGAAGGCCACGTGGAAGTTTTGCGAGCGTTGCTGAAACATGGCGCCAGTATAGAAAGTGCAAATAATGATGGTTGGACAACTCTCAACAACGCAGCTTTTGAAGGCCACGTAGAAGTTGTCCGAGACTTGCTGAAACATGGTGCTAGTGAGGAATGTGCAAGCTATGACGGTTTTAAACCTCTCTATTCAGCAGCTTGTTTAGGCCACGTGGAAGTTTCCCCAGATTTGCTGAAACATGGCGCTAGTGTAGAAAGTCTATTTAATCACGGTTGGACAGCTCTAAATGCAGCAGCTTTTGAAGGCCAAGTGGAAATAGTCCGAGAGTTGCTGAAATATGGTGCTAGGGTAGAAAGAGAAAATAATAACAGTTCGACACCTCTCAACTCAGCAGCTATTAATGGCCACGTGGAAGTAGTCCGAGAGTTGCTGAAATATGGTACTCGTGTAGAAAGGGCAAATAATAACAGTTGGACACCTCTCAACTCAGCAGCTACAGAAGGCCACGTGGAAGTTGTGCGAGAGTTGCTGAAACATGGCGCTAATATGGAGAATGCACTTAACAACGGTTGGACATCTCTCAACTCAGCAGCTAAAAAAGGCCAGTTGGATGTTGTCCAAGAGTTGCTGAATCATGGCGCTAGTGTGGAAAGTGCAAATAATAACGGTTGGACACTTCTTAACTCAGCAGCTGAAGAAGGCCACGTGGAAGTTGTGCGAGAGCTGGTGAAACATGGCGCTAGTATGGAAAGTTTAAGTATAAATGGTTGCACGCCTCTCAACTCAGCAGCTTCAAAAGGCCACGTGGAAGTTGTGCGAGAGTTGCTGAAACATGGCGCTAGTATGGAAAGTGCAAATACTAACGGTTGGACATCTCTCAACTCAGCAGCTGATAAAGGCCATGTGGATGTTGTCCGAGAGTTGCTTAAAAATGTCATTAGTTTGGAGAGTGCAAATATTGACGGTTCGACACCTCTCAATTCAGCAGCTACAGAAGGCCACGTGGAATTTGTGCGAGAGTTGCTGAAACATGGCGCTAATATGGAGAGTGCACGTAACAACGGTTGGACATCTCTCAACTCAGCAGCTAATAAAGGCCACGTGGATATTGTCCAAGAGTTGCTGAAACATGGCGCTAGTGTGGAAGGTGCAAATAATAATGGTTGGACACCTCTCAATTCAGCAGCTGAAGAAGGCCACGTGGAAGTTGTGCGAGAGCTGCTGAAACATGGCGCTAGCACGAAAAGTGTGATTAAAAAAGGTTGGACACCTCTCAACTCAGCAGCTTCAGAAGGCCATATGGAAGTTGTGCGAGAGCTGCTGTAACATGGCGCTAGTATTGAAACTGCAATTAATAACGATTGGGAACCTCTCATAATAGCAGCTTCTAAAGGTCCCGTGGAAGTTGTGCGAGAGCTGCTGAAACATGTCGCTAGTGTGGAAAATTCAAATTATCAAGTTTCGACACCTTTCCATTTAGCAGCTTCAGAAGGCCACGTGGATGTTATTGAGAGTTGCTGAAACATGGCGCTAATATGAAAAGTGTAACTAAAAATGGTTGGAAAACTATCAACTCAGCAGCTGATAAAGGCCACGTGGAAGTTGTGCGACAGCTGCTGAAAAATGGCGCTTGTATAGAAAGTGCAACAAATAACGGTTGGACAACCCTCAACTCAGCAGCTTCAGAAAGCCAAGTGGAAGTTTTGCGAGATCTGCTGCAACATGGCACTAGTATGGAAAGTTCAAATAATTACGGATGGACACCTCCCAACTCAGCAGCTGATAAAGGCCACGTGGATGTTGTCCAAGAGTTGCTGAAACATGGCACTAGTGTCGAAAGTGCAAATAATAACGGTTGTAAACCTCACAACTCACAGCATTTTTAGAAGGCCACGTGGAAGTTGTGCGAGAGCTGCTGAAACATGGACCTAGTATAGAAAGTACAAATAACAACGGTTGGACAACTTTCAACTCAGCAGCTGATAAGTGCAATGTGGATGTTGTCCGAGAGTTACTTAAAAATGGCGTTAGTGTGGAGAGTGCAAATAATGACGGTTGGAAATCTCTCAATTCAGCAGCTAAAGAAGGCCACGTGGAAGTTGTGCGAGAGTTGCTGAAACATGGTGCTAATATGGAGAGTGCACTTAAAACGGTTGGACATCTCTCTTCTCAGAAGCTCAAAAAGGCCACGTGGATGTTGTCCAAGAGTTGCTGAAACATGGCGCTAGTGTGGAATTTGCAATAATAACGGTTGGATACCTCTCAAATCAGCAGCTTTTGAATGCCACGTGGAAGTTTTCTGAGAGTTGCTGAAACATGGCGCTAGTATGGAAAGTGCAAATAATAACGTTTGGACACCTCTCAACTCAGCAGCTTCAGAAAGCCACGTGGAAGTTGTACGAGAGCTGCTGAAACAAGGCGCTTGTTTGGAAAGTGCAAATAATAACGGATGGACACCTCTCAACTTAGCAGTTGATATAGGCCACGTGGATGTTGTCGGATAGTTGCTGAAACATGGCGCTAATATGAAGTGTAAGTAAAAATGGTTGGAAACCTCTCAACTCAGCAGCTTCAAAAGGCCACGCGGAAGTTGTGCGAGAGCTGCTGAAACATGGCGCTAGTATGGAAAGTGCAAATAATAACGGATGGACACCTCTCAACATAGCAGGTAATAAAGGTCACGTGGATGTAGTCCAAGAGTTCCTGAAACATGGCGCTAATGTGGATAGTGAAAATTATGAAGTTTCGACACCTCTCTATTCAGCAGCTTCAGAAGGCCACGTAGATGTTATCCGAGGGTTGCTAAAACATGGCGCTAGTGTGGAAAGTGCAAGTTATGAAGGTTCGACTCCTCTCTATTCAGCAGCTTCAGAAGGCCACGTGGATGATGTCCGAGAGTTGCTGAAACATGGCGCTAATATGGAAAGTGTAAGTAAAAATGGTTTCACACCTCTCAAAACAGCAGCTTCAGAAGGCCACGTGGAAGTTGTACGAGAGCTGTTGAAACATGGCGCTAGTATGGAAAGTGCAAATAATAAAGACTGGACACCTCTCAACTCTTCAGCTTTAGAAAGCCACGTGGAAGTTGTGCGAGATCTGCTGAAACATAGCGCTAGTATGGAAAGTGCAAATAATAACGGATGGACACCTCTCAACTTAGCAGCTGATAAAGGCCACTTGGATGTTGTCCAAGAGTTGCTGAAACATGGCGCTAGTGTGGAAAGTGCAAATAATAACGGTTGGACAGCTTTCAACTGAGCAGCTTTTCAAGACCACGTGGTAGTTGTCCGAGAGTTGCTGAAATGTGGTGCTAGTGCGGAAAGTGCAAAATATAAAGGTTCGAAATCTCTCTTTTCAGCAGCTGATAAAGTCCACGTGGATGTTGTCCGAGAGTTGCTGAAATATGGCGCTTGTATCGAAAGTGCAAATAATAACGGTTTGACACTTATCAACTCAGCTGCTTCTGAAGGCCACGTGCAAGCTTTGCGAGAGCTGCTGAAACGTGGCGCTAGTATGGAAAGTGCAAATAATAACGGTTGGACACCTCTCAACTCAGCAGCTGATAAAGGCCATGTGGATGTTGTCCGAGAATTCCTAAAAATGGCGCTAGTGTGGAGAGTGGAAATAATGACTGTTGGACATCTCTCATTTCAGCAGCTACAGAAGGCCACGTGGAAGTTGTGCGAGAGTTGCTGAAACATGGCGCTAATTTGGAGATTGCACTTAACAACAGTCGGACATCTCTCAACTCAGCAGCTCAAAAAGGCCACGTGGCTGTTGTCCAAGTGTTGCTGCAACATCGCGCTAGTGTGGAAATTGCAAATAATAATGGTTGGACACCTCTCAACTCAGCAGCTTTTGAAGGCCACGAGGAAGTTTTCCGAGAGTTGCTGAAAGATGGTGCTAGTGTGGAAGGTGCAAATAATAACGGTTGGACACCTCTCAAATCAGCATCTTTAAAGGCCACGTGGAAGTTGTCCGAGAGTTGCTGAAATATTGTGCTAGTGTGAAAAGTGCAAATTATAAAGTTTGGAAACCTCTCCATTCATCAGCTCATAAAGGTCACGTGGATGTTGTCCTAGAATTGCTGAAACATGGTGCTAGAGTCGAAAGTGCAAATAATGAAGGTTGGATACCTCTCAAAACAGCAGCTTATGAAGGCCACGTGAAAGTTGTGCGAGAGCTGCTGCAACATGGCGCTAGTATGGAATGTTCAAATAATAACGGATGGACACCTCTCAACTCAGCAGCTGATAAAGGCCACGTGGATGTTATCCAAGAGTTGCTGAAACTTGGCGCTAGTGTGGAAAGTGCAAATAATAACGTTTGGACACCCCTCAACTCAGCAGCTGATAAAGGCCACGTGGATGTTGTCCGAGAGTTGCTGAAACATGGCGCTAGTTTCGAATGTGCAAATAAAAACGGTTGGACTCCACTCAACTCAGCCGCTTCAGAAGGTCACGTGGAAGTTGTGCGAGAGTTGCTGAAACATGGCTTTAGTATGGAAAGTGCAAATAATAACGGATGGACACCTCTCAACTCAGCAGCTGATAAAGGCCATGTGGATGTTGTCCGAGAGTTGCTTAAAAATAGCGCTATTTTGGAGAGTGCAATTAATGACGGTTGGACATCTTTCAATTCAGCAGTTTCAGAAAGCCACGTGGAAGTTGTGCGAGAGTTGCTGAAGCATGGCGCTAATATGGAGGGTGCAAATAACATCGGTTGGACATCACTCAACTCAGTAGCTCAAAAAGGACACGTGGAAGTTGTGCGAGAGTTCCTGAAACATGGCGCTAGTGTGGAATGTGCAAATAATAACGGTTTGTCACCTCTCTATTCAGCAGCTGATAAAGGCTACGTGGATGTTGTCCGAGAGTTACTGAAACATGGCGCTGGTGTGCATAGTTAAAGTAACAATAGTTATACACCTCTCAAATCAGCAGAGGAAAAATATCACAGGAGTTTTGTTCGAGAGTTGCTGAAATATGTCGCTAGTGTGAAAAGTGTTAATAATATCGCTTCAACACCTCTCACCACAGTAGCTCATAAAGTCATGTGTATATTATTTAATAGCTACTGAATCATGTCCCTAGTATGAATATTGTGAATATAAATATTTCCACACATATCAAAAGAGCAGGTTTTTGAAACCTAATGGATATTTTCCAAGTGTTGATGAAAAATGTTGCTAAGTGCAGATAGTGTAAATAATAACGTTTGGAATCCTCCCAAAACAGCATCTTTAACTGGCCAGGTTGAATTTGTTCACTGTTGCTTACCCATGGCTTTAGTGTCGATATTACAGCTAATGATGTTAGGATATCTCTGAGAGCAGCAGTTACTAATGGCCACTTGGAAGAGACCTGTCAGTTGCTGAGTAATGGCGGTAGTGTACACATTGCAAGGAAACGTGACTGGGAACCTCAACTGGCAGCAACTAATAGTGGCAACGTGAAAGGTTTCCATGAATTCCTAAAACACAGCACTTGTGTGGTTATTTCAATTAAAATATGTTTAGAACTTCTAATCGTAACAGCTGAATAAACCACGTAGATGTTGTCCGTGAGTTGCTGAAAATTGGCGCCAATTCAAAGGAGCACGATTCAGCGCCTTTCATCATAACAGCCGAGAACGAACTTATGAAGGTAGTGCGTCTGTTGTTGAATAATTTCGCCAACTAAGGTGGTAAGACATCACTGACAATTCCAGTTTTGTCCATGTAAATGTGTCCAAAGTGCCAAAGAATTTTACCTCTAAGGTAAATTTCAGGACAAGTATGTAAGGAAAAAGGTTTAGACCTGATAGATGGTTTTTCAATTGTTTGTGCGAAAGTCCTGTTAACATTAACCCTTATCCTGCTAACGTGGAAAATATGATGAGCTCCTAACAATGTCAGTAAATGGCAGATGGGATTTAATTCCGCCTTTAAAGAGTTAATACTGCAAGCTACAACGACCGATACCGCTACAAGCAGCAGCATTAATTTATAACTTTGGTATTACTGAGTTATTTCATAAGAATGGCAACATGGCACTGTTTTCCACAGGTGGAACAACGGCAGCAATGTGTGGTTACGGTAATACCGATTACGATTACACATAAGATTATCTGTGTCATGTAACATACAGTGTTTTGTGAATGGAGAAAAGGGATTGGCTGCAGAGTGCTGACACTTTGTGACGGTCAGTTAGCAGTGCCTGCAAGTAACTGTACACTGTGTGGTTATGTGCTGGAATATTATTCAACATTATTTGTTTATCACAGCTAATATTTGTTATATTGCCTTATATCTACTGTTAATGTAACTGGCTGCACAGTGCTGACACTTTGTGACGGTCAGTTAGCAGTGCCTGCAAGTAACTGTACACTGTGTGGTTATGTGCTGGAATATTATTCAGCATT
>Ga0268261_10002311_pt1 | contig 13614 bp, 7 predicted proteins | sample TergutNc150P1_FD_190353 | JGI IMG/M metagenome (GOLD analysis project Ga0268261, IMG submission 190353) | Nasutitermes corniger P1 segment gut microbial community from laboratory colony in Florida, USA - Nc150 P1 (SPAdes) (version 2) | ecosystem: Host-associated > Arthropoda: Insects > Digestive... | reverse complement strand
CCCCCCCCAACCAACATCTCTGTATTTGAAGATTATGTGTGTATACACATACTGGACTCCATAGAGATTGTAAATGAATTACCATTGCTACTAAATAATACTGCAAATGTAACATTTTTCATAAATCAAGAGTGGTGCGAAGTGTTTACTGGGTATTTATCACTGGGGTACCAGGCTGGTGGGTGACTGTGCCAATACATGACAATGGACAAAACATTTTACATTCTTCTTTTCAAACAGGAAGTGGTAGGAGCCCTAGTTACTTCAAAATTTTCTGCCTTATCACATTCCTCAAGGAGACCATTATTAGAAATATAATATAATCATTATATTATGCATTAATTACACAATGTAATTATACCATATATTAATAATACAATATAATTATAATATACATTAATAATAATGAAATTATTATTATTATTATTATTATTATTATTGTTGTTGTTGTTGTTGTTGAGGGCTCCAGGATCTTATTTTGTTCTTCAGAATTCCCATAGGCAAGCAAAAGAATTTATTTCCAAATTATGGACAATTTGGCCAAACACCCTCATGAAAGTTTGCCATCTCTGGTGTATGGTGTTCTTAGTTAAGAAAGGATGCCAATGTTTGTGTGTGGAAAAATTAAAACGTGTAGTCTAGCCGTGGACGTTAATTCAGTAGGATATCCATTACACTTGCACGAATTCCCAGTCATAAATGAAGACATATATTTTACAATCTTATTAACATTATCAGTTAAAGATGTTGTTTCTCTTACACAACTGTGTTTCAAGGTGTTGAATTGTTAACACTGTGGTATTGCTAGGGGAAAAAAATTGCACTCCTTTTGAGTATCTTGTAAATTTTCTGTGCAACAGTCAACATAATGTAGTGGCAGCATGCAAAGTAAACTTATTTTTAACATGGATCCTTGAAGCAGACACAATTTCTACCCATCTCACTATGATAGAATGAAACATGTAACATAACCATAGATAATTTTCAGTCGTACCGTGCATCTTGGTATTATCAAAGTTTTTTATTTGCCAACTGATGCACAAGAGAATTGCTTTAAAAGGAATATTGAAATTTACATTAAAACACCTGTGACATGTTTCGGTTTAATCACCATCATCAGGGAGCGCACTATTTGAGCTTGCTAAAGTTACTGTTGTTAAAATAATCAATTAAAACACATTGTTGTGGTTAATTTGGTGGTGTGGCTGCATATATTATTAGGTCCAGTTGGTGTATGTCTGTTGCACTGTTCAGAATAAGTCTTATTCCAAATAGTGCAACAGACATACACCAACTGGACCTAATAATATATGCAGTCACACCACCAAATTAACCACAACAATGTGTTTTAATTGATTATTTTAACAACAGTAACTTTAGCAAGCTCGAATAGGGTGCTCCCTGATGATGGTGATTAAACCAAAACATGTCACAGCTGTTTTAATGTAAATTTACTATTCCTTTTAAAGCAGTTCTCTTGTGCATAAGTTTGTAAATAAAAAACTTTGGTAATATCAAGATGTACAATATGACTGTGAAAATTATCTATGGTTATGTTGTGTGTTTCATTCTATCATAGTGACATGGGTAGAAATTGTGTCTGCTTCAAGGATCCATGTTAAAAATAAGTTTACTTTGCATGCTGCCACTACATTATGTTGACTGTTACACAGAAAATTTACAAGATACTCAATAGGAGTGCGATTTTTTTCCCCTAGCAATACCACAGTGTTAACAATTCATCACCTTGAAACACAGTTGTGTAAGAGAAACAACATCTTTAACTGAAAATGTTAATAAGATCGTAAAATATATGTCTTCATTTATGATTGGGAATTTGTGCTAGTGTAATGGATATCCTATTGAATTAAGGTGCTGAAGTCCATGGCTAGACTACATGTTTTAATTTTTCCACATACAAACATTGGCATCCTTTCTTCACTAAGAACACCATACACCAGAGATGGCAAACTTTCATGAGGGTGTTTGGCCAAATTGTCCGTAATTTGGAAATAAATTCTTTTGCTTGCCTATGGGAATTTTGAAGAGAAAAATAAGATCCTGGAGCCTTCCATAATAATAATAATAATAATAATAATAATAATAATAATAATAATAATAATAATAATAATAATAATAATAATAATAATAACAATAATAATAATAATAATAATAATAATAATAATTGTTATTATTATTATTAATGCATATTAACCACAACAGTGTGTTTTAATTGATTATTTTGACAACAGTAATTTTAGCAAGCTTGAATAATGCGCTCCCTGGTGATGGCGATTAAACCGAAACATGTTGGAGCTGTTTTTATGTAAATTTTAATAATCCTTTTAAAGCAATTCTCTTGTGCATCAGTTGGTAAATAAAAAACTTTGAGAATAACCATAGATATTGATGTTTGTGTAACACATGCATGCATATGATGTCACACAAATAACCTTTAAATTGTCTGTGTTCACGTATGTGAAATCATGTAAAAAAACCTCTAGAAATTCATATATTGAGACAACAAGGAAATCTACCTGTGTTTCTAAGACATGCTGCATAATCTCTGTTTTATTTTTCACAAGGTGCTGTTTGTTTTATAATTTTACCTTTTTCTATTCATATAATACATTTTTCATAAACCATGGACTAAAATTTAAATATCAGCGCACTCATAGTAATGGTAGATATTATGAAGTATATGTGGTATGGAGTTTACCTCTCCTCAAGCCAATCCAGCCTAACCTAACAAAACAAAGTCATACATGATCAAGAAGGGGTCCTTTTGAATAAAAATCTTCCCCTCGTTGTGGAAATGAACTGCGTTATATGCTGCGGCTTATATTGCAGTTTGTTGTAACACATAATCCAAAATTGTTTGTGGTTGCACAGAACTGTTATGTAGGAAGAAATGACAAAGAAAGTATTCATCCATTATGGTTATTTTAGTAAGTCTGGTTTTGATGAGCAGTTAATTCAGAGTTCATTTTATCAAGCTGTGGTTGCAGCACTAACCACAAACCAGGTGACTAGAAGCTGGAGTGAACTGGAGTGGTTTAAGGAGTTTCCATATATGTTCAGACATAAATTTTTAGCTTACTTTGAGAAGGTGTAGAACCTAAATGTAGGTGTTGCATGTTATATTTTATTTTGGTTGCCTTTGTGAAACATCTCAGAGAATTATGTGTGCAAGATGACACATTTACTGCTGATAGAATGAGTGAAGTACTTCCACACAATTCTCAGTATGGAGTTCAGTTGGTGTAGACATTCCAGTGGTCATATAGCCATTGGTCTGGCCCTACCATTCTGACTGTTGCATTTCCACTGACGGGGGCATTCTGACATTTACCCCCAAGTCCCCATTGTGAACCTGTATATGCATGACAGTGGGACACGTAACCATGGGTATTATTGCCATATTAGGAGCATGGAATCGGAGCTTGGTGTAGGACTTTTTTGTTAGGAGTTTCATTTTTCACTTTCACATGTTGCATTTTGCTGTTTAACTTGTATATGTGAAATAAAATCCATATCATTCACACAGCTGATCTATTTAAAACCTTCTGTACAAGACGTTATAAATTGATTGGGTACATGTTTTGGTCTATCAGACCATAACAAGTAGCACCCAGTGGCAGGATGACACTGATGGTCCTGGTTTACTAATGACTTAACCATGCCTTACAAATGTGTCACAGCATTTTGCTGGTATGAAACAGGAATAGTCTTGTAAGATACGATGTTAATTACTGACATTTGAAGGTTCATAGTGCTTTTGTCTTTAGAGCCAGACAGTCTGAAAAGCAGCAGGAGACTTTAATCTTCAACAACAGTCTTCAGAAACTGTTGTAGCATAGCCGACCATTTGGAGGTCCTCTCTGAAATTAGCAAAGTTACTCCCACATCTCATAACTGGGATCCAGATTACTGCCTACTATCAGAAGAATGGTTCCCAGTCTGAAAGAACCTACAACAAACTTCAGTATTCTGTATGTTTGGGGAGGGGGGCATTGAGCCACAGGGCCATCTGTGTTGCAGGGCCTGTTAGTGTAAACATTCCTGTCTCATGCTTTATTACATTCAAACTCATGAACTGTGCCGTATACGGTGTGGCTGGGGCAGTTAAATGTGCTTCTTGACTGAAAGAAAGCAAAAATCAGGACATTGTTAATTGAAGTCCATGTAGAGCTGGAAGCAGAAATGGTTCCGAAAGCCAGTATCTTTCTGCGTGTCACCCTGTAATTGTTGAGAGGCGTTCATCCCTCAACTCATGCAGGGAAGTCATTACTATTAACTCCCCGGATGGAATGTCTGATGAAGCAGTTGAGCCTTGTCTTATGTCTTGCTGTGTTCTTAACAATTACAGGTAGAGGGATGATATTTCATTTGCTCTTCAAAGTTCCAAGTGTTCTCAGTTCATTGTATGTTGGCCGTGAATGGGTGAATATGTTTCCACCTCTGTACATTGCTTACACTGCCATAATTTTTGGTGTGCACAATAGCCATGTGCCTGTAGCATTGAGTTTGGCCTGTATGACAAGAATGGGCACAATGAGGCTCTGTGTCCCAAACCAAGTTGCTGTTGTTAACTGCTTGGCAGTTTGTTCATGGAGTGGAAAAAAAAAAATTGTTCAACTTACCTGAATGAAAGAGCTGTACAAGAACTTAGGTGTAAGGAGACCTGTAACATGTAGACATAAAATAATACTTCTGAAAAGAAAACTGAAAACCTGGAATCATTTCCACTAATTGTTCTTGAGGCACCAGTGCTGCTAAACAGATTATAACCATTGTCTCTTGCAGCTGTTCACTTAATTTACATATGCCCATGTCCTTTGTTTCAGTCTCCAAACAAATGGATATACCAATTCAAATATATGATATGTCCAACCTCAAAAAGTTAAAAAAATTCCAAATTAAGATTTATCCTTAGACTGAGGCTCCCCACACTACATTCCTTTGGACAACAGACAACTTGATGGAGCAGGGGCCTTGCTGTTATATGGTACTCAACCTGATAATGCAGGTTTTGTGAAGAGAATGGTGATGTGCTGGGTTTGTACATGTCACATCCCAGGTTCATGTTGTTGTCATCAGGGGTCCACAGATTTTCCAGAAATATAGGAACCACCTCTTGCTGGAAGGGTGATGTCAGCTGGTTCCATGCTGAGGACCCTCTGTTTTGGAGTCACTTATGAACCTGACTGTTATCTGGTGCTTTCTGCTTGGTACATGTGAACTGATAAACACGTATGCATCTAAGGGAAGAACTGGCAATAATTAGGCAGAAAATATTAGGTGCCACCTTGCAGTATTTAGTTTCTCTGGCAGCCAGATTCCTGGATTTGTGCACCCCTGGTTTTTACTACCTCTAACATATCCAGGTAATAGAGATAGTTATAAACATGGTGTTTTTCATGCTGGCCCCAGTGGAGCACATCTACAACACTTTGTGGTGTCACATTCCAGAAGATGGTAAACTTCCTTGGGTGACTGTTGAAATTTGTAAGAAGTATCATTTCTTAATGTGAATGGTGGTATGTGGGATATCAGGAAGGCAACATGCCATTGTAAGAAAACAAGATACGCAGTGTACGTGTAATGGACCAATGTGGTGTGTTTGTGTAACCAATGTTATGATGGAAATACAACATTGCATTTTGTATGTATTGTTGAGCTACCTGTCACTGTTATCAAAAGAAAATACTAATTGTTGCACAAAAATTTTTTGTGGCAAATATGTGTCACCAGAAAGAATAAAATGTACTTAGGTCTTCATGTCATCTGCCCAATATTTTTGCTGTTTGTAACTAAATTTGGAGTTCGTTGACAGATTTTCTTAAAAGTTTCCAATATTAAATTTCACAGAAATCTGTTCATTTGGAGTTGCACTGATACATATTGACTGACAGACAGATGGGCAGACAGACAAGGTGAAGCTAATGGGCTTTTTTGCAGCTGTGCAGATGTTCATAAAAACAGGTGCATTATCTCACTAGAAAATACTTTGGGCAAAATTAATTATTTTCAGGCACTGCAGCTACTCAGTAAAGAGTGGACACTTGTTTTTATATAGGAATATTTAATTGAACAGAAATGCACACATGTGGCAATGTACAGGACTGTTTCCTTCTGTATCTCTCTTTCTGTTTCATCAGCTGATTCTGGCATGTGAACTTGTGCTAAAAATAACCCTGCTTCCCTGTTGGTGTGTTAAAACTGTATCAGTTGCCATGCAGTTAATTTTAGACCTCAATGTCATGATATTCATAATGGAGGGAACTTGTTAGCCCAATAACTAGAAATTTGCTTATGTTTGTGATGCAGGTGAGAGTTGGTAAAATGTTGGAGTTATGTTGATATTTATCTGCAATAAAGCAACAGCACTGAAACAGCAGGAAGGAGTTTTGTGTTTGTTGTTTGAGTAGCAATGTCCGTTGCTTTCCAGCTGACTTTACTGGGTTTAATTCGCATATGGCTTCAAGAGTGACCCAAGTTTTTAATAAGTGGAGTTCCTTCAACACTTCAGTCTGTTAGAAATGATTATATACATGTAATTTGTTTGTCCACTGCTTTGCACTTGATGGTGGTCTTTGGGAGACTTATTTCAAATAACTGCACTGTTGTGATTTGGTGTGACATGCACATGGTCACATTGGCAGCATTATATCATGGAAGCATATCACTCTATGCTCTGTCTTATGCCTAATTGTTATTGGGATTTATTTTTGTTGTGCTGTGTACTGAGCGTTGTGTAGTACAAAATTGCAAGTCCTCATGGATGTTGGCGTAAACATTATTATTGCATTAGACTTCTTGACAACATATATCGCTCGTGAACTCAACCTTGTCATCACTCTGGTTGATTTTTAAAAACATAGCCATCAGCGCAGTGCCATATAGAACATTACATATTGTTATTACCTATAAATAAACCCATCACTTTGGTTTATCTTACTTCAGCATTTTATATTTTAATGAAATATTGAAATGTACAGTTTACATAATTAGTAACTGGCATGGTAAGTGACGTAATCTGACTCTACTTTTGAACCAGTCCACGTATGTATCACAATTATTTCGAACACCACCTGTCTTTTTCCAAATATAGACGACATGTCTTTTTTTGATTTTATGATATTTTAATCAATATATTATTTTAATGTGACTTGTAATATGATATGGGATCCCATAGAGTAGCACACTTTTTTACCTTGACTGTGTCTTAGTATGGCCTGATGATGGTTGTATAGCAACCAAAACATGTCACCACAGTCAATATAGAAATTCTTTGATCATTTATGTATAGTTGTTTTTCAGACGGTAATAAAATATACCATTGCATTAGGCTTCCTTTAAAGTTGTAGTAGAACCAGATTGTCCTGAAGTAATTTGACTGTTGACGTGTACAGAAGTGTATCAGAACCTTAATGATTTTAACATTCAACACTTTACTCTTGATGTGTGATTGTAGTGATCAATTTTATTAGCCATTAGTAGACAGCATTTGATATAAAGTGGAGGTATTACAAAGTAATGTATTCTCTGATAAGGTGACAGAAATATGCCTTAGGCCTAGATGGAAAGAGAGTATCATATGGATCTTAAAGAAATAGTATTGGAGGGTGTGGACTGGATTGATGTGGCTGAACATTAGGGTAAGTGGCAGCTTCTTGTAAACACAGTAATGAATGGCTGTATGTAACAGTTTAACACAACACAAACTTTATATATTTATTTCATCCAATGGCTTACAAGTGCACTGCATGTTTCAGCCTGAGACCATCATCAGGTATACTAAGAACATAATACATGAGGAAGGTATGTAGCAAATATGTATAAAAAAAAGGATCCCCTTTTCTTGATATATATTTGCTAGATATCTTCCTTATGTGAGTACATTTTTATTAGTATACCAAATGATGGACTTGCTTAGATACAAAACATGTAGTGTACTTATAAGACTTTGGATGAAATATATGAAGGATGTGTTATGTTAGACTTATATATAGCCTCTCTGTAGTAAACACAATAGGACGGCTTCCCTAAAGACTGTAATGAACTTAAAAAATAAATATAAAATGTGGGGAATTTCTTGCCTGACAAATGAACTGTAAATATTGCAAGAAGAATCCTGTTTCATGTGGTTAGTTGCAGTTGTTTAGTTGGTTGGTTTAATAGGTAGGTAATTAGGTAGACAGTTGGGACAGTGTTAGAGTGGGACTTAAAAGGAATGCAAAATAAGTTGTGTTCTGAGATGTTATGCTGTTGTGACTGGTAAATATGTGCCAATATTTTAGAGAAATGTAGTGTCTTTGTAGGAGGACAGCTTGACCCACCAGTCCTGTGAAACATCATTGATGTTGGTAATTTGTGCTAATGATGATTGGTGCTGTAAATCTAAGGAAAAATATGAAAGGCGTAACTGAAGTGGAACTGATGAACTTTTAGCTTCTCAGGGACTCTGCCCCATGTACTTAGTCAATCAGATAGTGTAACATATTCTTGAATTTTGTGTTCACCAAATGTTATAACCATTGTTGCTCTACAACAAAGTAATACACAAATTGTTATGGGTAGAATACTTCGTGTATTTTGTTAAACACTAAACAGATGATTGCAGAGATTTTTGTCCCAGCCTTTGTAAAATTTAACTGAATGTTCCAGAAAATAAACAAATTAGTAACTTGAGATGACAGATAGAACAGTTTCAGGTGTACGAGCATCACATTGTTTGTGAACATTAATGATTTGAAACTCCTGTTAAATGGGTACCCAGGACTTAATCTGCAGCCATAAAGTTGTCAGGTCATGCCTGAGCCAGTCTGCTCAACTTTATCCAGTGCTGAGGTTAACCCTTGAAAGCATAGTGGTTACTGTATTGACCATCAGGTTTACATACAGACGCTCTACATCTGCCCACAAAGTGTATTTATATGTTTTGTGTGGTCAGTATACACAGTGTTTTCTGTATGTAACATTATCTGAACAGTTTTTGTAACTGAGGCAGAGAGTGTTTACTGTGCTGCATGAGCTGAATCTTTACATACAGTATAATTCAGGTTAGTGTTTATCTTTAAAGGGTCAAGAGTTTATGGGGCTATACCTCCACCTCCCTATTCATATTTGTGTCATGATGCCTAATTAAGCACAGGAATAGTATTGACTGTATTACATACTTTTAAGTCTCCAAATTTGTGTGTTTTATATAAACCTGAACATGGCTGTGGCAGTGCCTGGATGTATTCCTATTAGCCAGTGTATGTTATAAAGTAGGCTTATTCATAATGATACAAAGTTGGTTTGTTTGACACTATGAGATGCAGATGAGTTTACACCACAGTAGAAACCCTATGCAATATGCATGGAATTGAAAGTACGTAATGGTAAAAACTGTATGTGAGATCTGTGACTTTCTAGGATATTACGCAGCACAGAGTGATAATTCCAGCTACACTGCATAATATCCTAGCAGAATGCATATCTCATCTACGTTGTGGCCGAAGCCTGAAATCATGCTTGAAACTGTATGTATTTTTTTTATTTCAAATGACCCATGACCATGCACTGATGATTTCTTATGAGAAATAACCAACAAATACATATACAGATATGTAAATTTATCATATTGTAATCAACGTAACCTGCTACATTTTTTGGCAACCTATTGTGGCCATCTGCAGGGGTTTTTTTTTTTTTCCTCCCTCAAGTGGTGGCCCATTGGCTGATGCACTGAAGATGTAGGTGGTAGAGGCATGTAAATGTTTTTCCTTTTATAGAAATTTGACTTTTTGATTTATTCTGTAGGTTATGGCTGCATTCATGGTGTTATAACACTGCTTGATGTGGGCGTTAATGGTGATTTTAATGTAGCTGTTTGTTAGATTGTTTGATCTGCATACTTTGTTAAACCAAATTGCAGCATTGGTTCTACGTAATTTCTGCTTTGTGTTCTCATAAGCATGTATGATTTTTGCCTTTTGGGCATTTATCAGTTTTAAATGATTCATGACTATGCACTGATGATTTCTAATGAGAATTAACCAACAAGTGCATATACAGATATTTAAATTTAATATATTATAATATGCATGGCCTCCTATGTGTTTTGGCCACCTACTGTGCCCATCTTCAGGGAGGCTACACTGATTATAATAAATTTACGGATCTGTATATGCACTTGTTGGTTATGTCTCATAAGAAACTGTATGTGTTTACAGCTAGACATTTTTCTGAGTTAACTCACATGCATGGATGTAAACATAGGACATTTGTGGGTAATTTAATAAAATGCATTCAGATCTGTAAAATTTTTAAGAGCCTTCAGTGTTTACATGTCCTCACTGAGTAGTGACAAATCTCACTTACATTTGGATGATTAACATTTTAGATCCCATCAAGATATTTCACTTCATGGTTTTGCTTAACCCATCCAGCGATATTGTGAATTAGTTACATTGAAGTAGACTTTGATTGCTTTCTGCTGCATCTTTCTTGTTTGTCTTTAAGTCACAAGCAAACTTCACTGCTTGCTGGTACCCTTATACCTAAAGATTTCTAAAGTATTGGCATTCGTTACATTTTAAGCTATTAGAAAATATTCTCAAACATGCCTTCGTGACATGTGTACAGGGTCTTCATGGAAAGAATAATTTTTTAAATTGTTTGTTGGCCACATGGTGGATAGATGGGAGTTTAGTTTGACAGTATTAGTTATGAAGGTGGCATCCTGCACTGCAGAACAGATGGTGTCTGTTGTGAAAACTTGCTGTAAATGGGAATGTGTTGTACCAGTGCAGATAAATTATTGACAGCATTTTAATATGCATAATGTTCTTTCAAGAATCTGAGGATAGGGACAGGTGGAGGGCTCTTGTGAAAGTGGTAATGAACCTTCAGGTTCTGTAAAATGCGGGGAGCTTCTTGACTAGCTGAAAATCTGATAGATTCTCAAGAAAGACTCTGCTCCGTGGGGTAGTTAGTTGAGTGTTTGTATGAGCAAATGACTGACTTGGAATTGCAGGAAATGTTTTTTGCACTTGTTGCACTGTTTCATCAACTGTGAGATTATTTGATGCAGAACCAGTTTCTTCACATTGGTATACCAAAGTCATTGCAGAATCCCTTGAAGAGCATCAGAAACATTAATATGTTGTTGGTAATTTCTTTGTCCACATACACATCACTGCCACATTTATGCCAGTTCTCACAGTGAACACCTGTTCTGTAGTGCAGGATGCAATCAGTACAATTCTTGCTGCCAGGCTAAACTCCCTGCATTATTTTATGCAAGCACACCGTCATAGAAGATTTTATCATACAAAAAAAAAATAAAAAATTAAAATTATCATGCCTTTTGTGAAGATTTAGAATCAATGGAATGGGTCTTGGCTGTTTTCCTGTCTCTCCACTCATGTTTCAACTCAAGAACTGAATGAATTTTGCGAGATTTCACCCTTGAGTTTGTGGCCGTTAGATTTCCTTGAAACACTGATAACCAACTACCGACTTGCACCGTGTAACATCCCAGAAGAACAAAGACATCTGGTTGAATGTTGCTGAAGTTTGTAATTTTAAAAAGAACACTCGTGGAATCTGTGCACTGTGGTAGAGATGGCATGTTACAGTTTTCCTCTTACCTGCACACCCCCATCGTAGTTCTGTTGTATTTAGGACCAGTATATGATTGTGGCTGTAGCACCTTCATTTGAACAAAAACCATTTAATTCTGTCATGCCATGTGTATCAGCATTTTGTTATTTATGTTGACTATATGACTTTGCCGCAGGATGAAGGTGTAGTGCATGCACTGGGACATTTACACTCTTTAGGTGAAGCTGTGTCAGTGTCTCTGTTGTGTGTGTCATTGAGTGCCATGTTCTAATGAGGTTTTGAAAATTGGCTTTCCATTTTTCTTTGTGTGATGTTTTGACTTGCGTTGCAGTGTTGCTGGGGATCCAGTGAAATGCACAACACAAGTCCGGAGGGGCAATACCGTGCCAATGGTGCCCACAACCAGGAACGGGTTGCCATTCTGGATGCTGGTGCACAGTATGGCAAACTGATTGATAGGAAGGTGCGTGAATTGTGTGTGGAGAGTGAGGTCCTGCCACTTGATACTCCAGCCTTCACCCTGAAGGAGAAAGGCTACAAGTAAGTGACACTGGTTGTGTGTTCCACTGATTCTAGGTACCACTGCAAAGTAACTCTAAAATATCTGTGTATTCTGAGCTTTTGGCATGAAATAACTCAACCGTGTCATAATTTGGCATGTCAGGTATGCACTAATACTTCAAAGCCAATTTAACTTTTTGCCACAATAGTTTATTCATGATGCCGGTTGATGGAAATAGTTGCTGTTGCTTGCTGTTGGGTGACCCTGACCTCTACATGCTTTTCATGTTTTATGTGTAAAATCTCATGTCCCTTTTACTTTGCTTATGTCATACCCAAATACTTGAGAACAACACTAACAAATGAAAATTACATTCTTGAAGAAAGTAAGAGCAGAGTGGGCTCAGGGAATGCTTGCTGTCATTTGGTGCAGAATATTTTGTCATCCATTTTCCTGCCCAAAGATATAAAGATTAAAGTATATAGAACTCTAATTTTGCATGTTGTTTTGAAACATGGCCTGTCACATTGAGAGAGGAACATAGGCTGAGGGTGTTTGAGAATAGAGTGCTGAGGAAGATATTTGTACTTAAGAGGGGCAAGGTAACAGAGGAATGGTGGAGAGTGCATAATGAGCTTCGTGATCTGTCATCACCACCAATTACTATTTGGGTGTTAAAATCAAGAAGAATGAAATGGGTGGGGCATGTGGCATATACTGATTAGAAGAGAGGTGTACACAGGGTTTTGGTGGGGCAGCTTGAGGGAAAGAGACCACTTGGAGGACAAACAGGTGGGAAGATGATGTTAAAATAGATTTTTAAGAAGTTTGATTGGGGGTTGGCATGGACTGGATTGATCTGGCGTAGGATAGGGGGAGGTGGTAGGCTTTAATGAATGTAGTAATTAAACTTTGGGTTCCATAATATGCCTGGGAATTTCTTGACTGGCTGAGGACCTGCCATCATCTCAAGAAGGACTCTGCTGCTTGGAGTTATGTAGTTAGTTAGTTGGTTGGTTGGTTGCTGACATCAGTTTGACTGTTAAATTTTGATTACATTTTATTTATGTAAACAGCACTTGATGTGGTCAGTTGAATGACACTGAGAAACTTACCAGTCTGGTTGCATTGCAGGATGTGAAGCTATAAATTCTGGCATTAATCCTGAATCACTTGATTTTGATGAAAGACATCTATTGTAGGTTTCTATGTTAGAGTCTGTCAGACACATTGATTTTGAAGAACATTGCCCAGTGATGGCATGTGTGAACATCCTCATTAACCCTTTAGCATACTACTTTTTATAACACATGGCACACCTATAAATACTAATTTTTAGGCAAAAATGGCAATTTTGTACATTTATATTTTCATGCAAAATTAATTTTTATTGACTTCAATACATACCCCTGTTGTGCTGTGATGTTGGGTTGGTCTCTGAATTCCGTCTCACAGCCGGCTGTGTATTAATGGACCTAGTGAGCCCGGCCGCCTCA
>Ga0268261_10002310_pt1 | contig 13618 bp, 7 predicted proteins | sample TergutNc150P1_FD_190353 | JGI IMG/M metagenome (GOLD analysis project Ga0268261, IMG submission 190353) | Nasutitermes corniger P1 segment gut microbial community from laboratory colony in Florida, USA - Nc150 P1 (SPAdes) (version 2) | ecosystem: Host-associated > Arthropoda: Insects > Digestive... | reverse complement strand
CATAACTGTCACTTTTGCAGTATTATAAATGTGGTAAATGTTCATCCAAAATATATTACAGAATTTGGGACTTGAACAGTACAGTGTCAGTACCGAATTATTTTAAGCTAATTAGTCCACATTATAAGAATTACATGGTTTTACGTAAAAAATAGTATATATATATATATATATACACACACACACACACACACACACACACACACATCATGTTCTTACCTGACACGCCGTCTACACATTCTGCAGATATACGTCAGTGTAGAATATACGCTAGAGATAAAACTGTAAATTTAGTCCAAAATTTGTTGTAACTCATTGACTTGTTTATCGAGATAGCCACGATCCATTATAGAACATGTGTATTTTTCAAATTCCAGATATTGTTAGCAGTGACAGGGTTTCTTGCCCGTTGAAATTATAGAAACTTTTAACACCAAAAACTGTATGGGCTCCACACCAGACAGAACATTTTATATCCTCAATTCAGAATCCTAATTGTGAAGAATTTTATTGTTCAAAATCTCATAACACAAGACGAAAGCTTCCTGCTGTCCTTTGACTTTTTCCCCCTCACATTTAATAAACCTGTGATAACGATTTGTTTCCTTTGTCTCAGATTTCGACAAAGAAGTATTGAACGTGCGATAGACTTAGCAGACAGCTTCACGTGGGAAGATCTGCCGACCAGAGACGCTGACACCGGACGCATGAGAGCTGCAGGATGGATCCCGCTGACAATGAAGTACAGCAGAAACGCATTTATTGCGATCTCATTCTTTCATTTCGCCCAATCAACAGTACGTATCGTGTCAAACCACGAAACGATACTATCTGCGTGGTATCCTTTCGATTGGACTGTTTCACCGTTCTATGAGCTGGTTAACATCTCACAGGTAACAGTTTATAAGTTAGAATTTAACAGATTGATTTAACTGATATATTTCCTTACATACATTTTATTTATTTATTTCTGTCGTCTTTTCTTCCTTGTTTCCACGATGCTGTTCGACTACAGAGCGTTGGTCAGTTGGCTGAAAAAGAGGAACTGGAAAATTTTGTCATGAATAGCAATACATAGCGCTACACAAATACAAACCGTTCGATTTAACTCTTTTGTTAATACGTGACCTAATAAGGTGTTATATTTAGCAAGGATAATTATTAATAATAACTCGAGACAGATGTAAGGAAAATTGATTCTGTTACACATCAAGGTCAAGCGCAGGATTCACAATAATCTCGGCCACAAAGAACATAACACCTATTTTCCTCATTCTTACAGTTTATTTGTAAATTTTCAACAAATTTAAAAATCCTCCCCACCTCACTTCACCACCACACCTATACATCGAATCAAACCCGCATTGACACATGTGAAAAAGGGAAGGCAGTTGTATCTGCTGTACAACATTTCATTTTAAGTTATTAAATTCATATGTTCCTAACTATCATGAACTTGAGAGGTTAATGTACGTTCAGCGCTCAGTAATAAATTTTTTCTTTCTCTTTCTGAGGCTCCCGGCCAGCATTCGGTTAATAGCCTCTCTTTTCACGGAGCTTCGATGTATCACTCAGACACAACACACTCGGTAGGGCTTCCCCAGACGAGTGATCAGCCCGACGCTCAAACCGCTATCTGACAATACACAATATTCTCGAGAGGGAGATCTCCATACCATCAGCGGAATTTAAAACCCCAATCCCCGTAAACGAGAGGTCGCAGACCCACTCCTTAGACCACGCAGCCACCGGGATCGCCACTTCATTTCATACTTATTCCATCTGGCAATGGAACAATATCATAAAGAACAAGAGAGTGAAAACTAATAAGCAATTCTCATAGTTAAATAATGGTATATGAAGGAACATTCTAAGTTCCATACACTATGTAATCTTATAAGGGATATTATGTGTGTTTTATCCCAGACAGATTGTTACCGCCAACAGTCCGATTCCTTAGTATATCTCCATTTCCATACATCCACCGTCCCTTCTATGCTTTATATTCGCGTATTCACATCGCTCTACCAGATTCTTCACCGACGAATTTATTGCGACAGTATTCAGATAAAACGGATATACCAAAATATTTTAATTTCGAATCTGTAAGGTCGTATATTCAATCCAGTCATAAAATAAAGCCTTTTTTGATTGGATGTAAATATACATTCCATGAACGACAGACAAAAATAGGAAAGTAAGAATATGAATTCAAAATTCTTATTTCCAGATAGTCATTAGTGTGAGCTAAAATTACTTACATCAGAATTCCTTAATGGCTTCATTTTAGCCTAAATGAATATTATAAATATACACTTTTTTACAGTTTTTCACATCACTGCTAGCAACGAGTATTATAGGTGGTTACATGTCTGTGGTTACCACACTGATCGCTGTGGCCTGTAGTCAGTTCGATAAGGTAACAGCAGCCATACTGGATATCAGACAGCAACATACGACATCTCATTGCGGGCAGGAAGATGAACAAGTTCATACATTTGCAAACTGTGACTTGCAAGCAAAATTAAGTGCCTGCATTCTTCACCATCAGAATATAATGGAGTAAGTGAAAAAATATAACACATTAATGACACGACAGATGAGAAGTGGTAATTACTTTACTGTCTCTAATAATTATTCCGAAAATTAAAACATAAAATAACATGAAAACATTTTCTCTTAACGTTCCTTCTGATATATAAGCACATATAGCTTGTGAAGTAAACTGAAAAGAGAAAATCCCTCTAACAAATAACATGTTCATTATTTTCTAAGCACCTGTCTCTTTAATTCACAGGTTTATGCAGCAACTGGAAGATGCACTGAATGTCTCTCTGTGTGGCCACTTTCTGATTTCACTTGCTACAATGTGCTTCGGTGCTTTTTCTGTAGTTATGGTACAGTATAGAAACTGTTGTGTGTTGTAACAGTAGAAGATACTGACTGATTGAATGCGACGCTTTAAAATTTGGTAGATGTATATGTAAATTTTACCTGAATCTTCTTGGTAGGAAACCAATCGACGTTTATATGTTTGTCAGTATATACATATATATATATATATATATATATATATATATATATATATATATAAGACAAAGAAATGCACTGTGTATATCATTGCGGCCTACCAATATGCCATAAGCCGGTTAGCAGAAAGGACTTAGTGAATCCGTTACCACATTCAGAAGGCAGACAAACCACCTGCTCTTGTATTGGGGTCAGTTATAATATGCAGAACATGTAACATGTCTCTTAACAAGTTTCACATAAAGATATCTTACAACACTACTTCAGACATGAGTGTGGTACTTGTTTTTCAATTACTCTTGTAATTAAGAGTCTCAAAATATTCTCTGTTGCTGTTTGTCTGTTATATTTGTTATTGAAACTTTGCTTGAAAACTCTACCAGGACAAATTATAAAATCTGAACACGTTCTTGTTTCATTTCTCCATTATAATAAACGAAATAAATATATTTATTTTTTGACATTTAAATCCAGTTAAAAATCAAATACCATTTCCTTCAAGGTAAATGGCTGTCGAAATTTCTATGTACAGAAATAGACATGCCATAATATTAGTCTTTGTAAAAAGTATACTTTTCATGTCTGATTTATATGTAAAAGGTTTATTTTAGTTCCGGCATGTTAACTGCCCTTCTCCGTTTCAGTTTTAACACAATGAAAAAAAGACTCAAAACACAGAGAAAATTGTAAGTTCGAATGTAATCGTTCTGCTTCAAGTTGACAACTATCAATACAAGAAGGCATATCTATTATTTAGGGCCCTTCCTGATAAAAAATAATATTCTCAAGCTTCTTGCCTTTGCTGAGACACGCAACTACTGCTGTGTGATACTCTGAGTGTATGCAAAGTTTCCCCACATTAAGAAATATTCCTTCCGATTGAATGACACTCTGTACTTGCTACTTAATTCTGAACGTTCCGTTGTGTAGAAATGTTTAACTGCCCTGACAGTTCATGAAAGGGTATGACTTAATGCCAATTAAGGTCTAGGTGCATCGGGACCGTAAGGTCTCGAACCCAATCACAAATCAATAAACGACCTAATTCCGAAAAATTTTTAAGTTACTGAAAATCACATATTTAATTTACGTAAGAAGATTTGCAAATTAAAGATAGCTGAAAGTTTAAATCTGAATGGTAAGAAAAAATATATGTATCAAATATTTTTTAAGTCGGGTATTCAAGCAAGCAATTTATTCTTTCGTAAACATATTCTATATTTTTAAATATACAAATTATTACAATTATATTTCTAGAAAACAAAAGAGTTGAACATGATAAGTCCAGTTCCCTTGCTGCTGACACTGAATTTTTAACTTTGTGATGTTTGTTGGTTTACAGCAGACACAGACGACACAGTGCATCTGTACACGTAGGCGTGTAAGCCGCGTAACAAATGTAGCTTCGATGTTCAGAGATGAACGACAGTTTGCCTTAATTGTTTGCTATTTTTGATGGTAGAAAAAATTCGTGAATGGATTAGAGTGACAAAGCTGATGTTCTGTTCTAAGAGGAAAATCTCTAGCGATGTCAATATTTTGCTTTGGGCTGCTTAGAATTGCAGTGCATAGCTTCCGTGCGACTGGATGATATCAAATACAACTTGAAGCAAATTTATTTCCTGAGAACATATATTTTGTGTGGATAGATTCCTGTATGTCTATGGGCTGTGTACACTGTTAGTGGCGGCAGCAAGCGTCCGTGTTTCTTCGGATTTTTTAAAATGGTTCTTTCTATCAAATGTCTCTACTTTAATTTATTGTGTGCAAAATATATCAGATATAGATACCGTAATTACTACTGTTACAACACAAATAAATCTGTATTTTAAGAGATTATCATCAACATCATTATCATCAGCAGCAATAACAGCAGCAGCAGCAGCAGTGACACAGTATCCTTAAATAGGTCTTGGCCTCCTCTAGGGTCATCTACCATCCATGTCTACCCTTAGCATTCACCCTGCAATTTATAGCACTCACTTTGCTCATGTCATGATACAAAACATCAATCCGTCTGACTTTATGCCTCCTAAATTTCTTTTCTCATCTGGACTACAATTCAGAAACGTCTATGTCTTTCACTGACACCACTGCTAATCCTATGCACAGCCCCCCCCCCCCTTAATTCTGTCTGTTGTCAATAATACAGTAACGCAGGCTTGTATAAATAGTTCATAGAGCTCTCCAGTGTATAGCACTTCACCCAATTCAACACAATTTTTAACAGAAAAATTCCCGTAACCCATAAAATGTCACTCTGACCTGTAAGTTTCTTCCGACTTTCAAAAAGGATGAAAACCGGAATGGCAAAATTTTTTTTATTTAAGATAATATGCGTATAAATAAATGTAAGCAACAACTTAAAATAACTCACTATTGATTATCACGTAATGAACATATACACGGTAAAATAAATTGTAACTGACTGCATAGAGATAATATTACCCTCCACCGTTTGTTCTATATAATATTCAGTCCGTCAAACGCACTTCCACAAACAGATACTTTACGAAAAATTGGTTGACAAGTACAGAATAAAATAGACATGTGAATTCGCGGTCACAAAATGCAATAGTAACAAATACGGGAACAAATACGGAATGTAATATTCACTGTGCTTGTGATGTAAGGAAGAAGTTCCTTGAGATATTTAAGTGGCGTTTTTACCCGCCCAGCTTTAACAGAATGTACCGTCCATAAAAGGCCCAGTAGACTTTAAAAAGTTCCGAATTTCATATATCTTTGATTCACCTTGAGAGTTTATTACACAATTAACAGATTGCTATGTGGGGAGCTACGTAGCAATCAAACTGGGGCAATTGTTACACTGTGAAGCTGTCAGACTGTGTAACGGTTACACCGTGTAGCAGTCAGAGATTGTTACTGTCACAACGTGTAGCACTCACACTGTGTAGTTGTAATATTGTGTAGCGGTCATTCTGTGTAGCAGTCACACTCTGTAGCAGTCGAAATGTGTAGCTTTCAGACTGTGTAGATGTTACACAGTGTAGAAGTAACACTATGTAGCTCTCACAATGTGTAACTGTAACAGTGTGTAAAAATCATGCTGTGTAGCAGTCACACTGTGTAGCTGTCACACTCTGTAGCAGTCACAATGTGTAGCTGTCACACTGTGTAGCTGTCAAAACCTATAGCTGTCACAACGTGTAGCAGTCATAATGTGTAGCTGTCACAATGTGTAGCAGCCATACTGTGTAGCTGTCACACTGTAGCAGTCACAATATGTAGTTGTCACATAGTATTGCAGTCACACTGTGTAGCTGTCACAATGAGTAGGTGTCACAGTGTGTAGCTGTCACACAGGGTAGCTTTCACACTGTGTAGCAGTCACACTGTGTAGCTGTCACAGGGTTTAACTGTCACAGTGTGTAGCTGTCACACAGAGTAGCTTTCACACTGTGTAACACTCACACTGCGTAGATGTCACACTGTTTAGCAGTAACACTATGTAGCTCTCACAATGTGTAACTGTAACACTGTGTAGTGGTCATAATGTATAGCAGTCACACTGTGTAGCAGTCAAACAGTTTAGCTGTCATACATTGTAGCTTTCGAACTGTATAGCTGTCACACTTTGTAGCTCTCACACTGTCAACCAGACACATTTTGGTGTCCACGATTTATATAAAAATTTATTATCTTTTTAATTAAACTTTCTCTCAATTTGAAATATGTATTCACCATAAACGCCTTATTAAATTTTTAAATGAATTTGCTTTCATGGAAATGTTTAAAATTCTTCTGAAGTACATCAACAGCCTTCTTTAAAGTGCGAAGGGCTTTGACATAGTTAAGGATTCCAATCGGCGTAATTCATACTGTTGGCAGTGCCGTACAGTTGACAAGATTTGTCCTCATTTGTTTGATTTACCTTACATTTTCACAGAAAGAAAATTCACCTGCTATGTTACTACTAAATACTTATGAAGTTGGAAAACATGTAGTAATTTTAAGACATATATTACAAAAAACTTTTCTTTGCAATAAGCCACTCAGTAATTTAATGTTACTTCTATTTAACTCAGCCTATTTGAAAAGAATAAGAAATGGAACTCAAGCTAAGTAATTTTCTAGATAAATTTGAACTTCTTTTATGAAGAAATGAGAACATCAATTGTTTTGTTACTTTAAATACATAAATAAATATATATATTTATGACTCTGTTTTACTACCTGGCCAAAGGTAGCATTATAATTTGCGATTTGTCTTGCAATGCCATATTTTCACGCATTATTTCATAAAGGCTCATTTCCAAAAAATAATTGAACAACAATTTCCTGTTTTGGTTTTCATTACAAACTTTGTCAGAAATATTTACTGCAAGAATAAGTGAGCAAGATATCATAAATGTGCATATGTCTTCATGCAAAGTAACTGTTATTCTTGTCATATTTTAATCAAACTTGAATTTTCTCAACAGACTGTCAATAAAACAACCAGTTTATTCCGTCAAGAACACAACAGCGATATATGAAGTTGCTATTTTTTTATAGCTATATGTTGCGCTCTTTCTTTAGGACAACTTCAGACCAACGTACATAGGTATAAGGTACTATGCGTACAATCACTGCGTACTATGTACTATGGTATTCCATGTTACTTAAAAAGTTTACGCGAAAACAATTATAAATATACAAATATTTAAAGGTTAAAATGGAATGTAGTAGATCTAAAAAACAATGTATGAGTATTTATAATCAGATAAGAAGGTATTATATTGTACTCTTTGTGATATATCTAATCGTATGTTCTCTCCAGTACTCCAGTAAGTGTGTCTAAAAACTTTTAGTCACGTAAGTATTCAGGTTTAAGGTAATTTATACATGCACACGATTTGAACTATAATCTATACGTCTGTGTATTTGTACACAGGTGGCTTAATTATGATACTGTTAGACATAGGTCGAGTTTATTGGTGTATGGTATATACACGTGCTTGGTATTTAACAACTTTCGGATGGCGATTGGAACATTCACGTTTTTTGGGTGTTTGACAAATGAATATATAGTTATTGTAGTTACTGCCCCTTAGACGTGACTAGTTTTTGCAGCGTCGAGAAAAACGACGTATATCTATAATAACTAAACTTTTATTTGTCAAACACCGAGTGGAACGTGAATGCTCCAAACACCATCCAAAATTCCAACATACAAAAGTAGTTGTTTAATACTAATTGTGTGTGTATACAATACACCAATAAATTCGGCGCATATATAACAGTATCATAATTAAGCACATCTGTATATAAATACACAGACTGTAGACTATAGCTCAAATAACTTGCATGTATATATAACCTTGATCCTGAGTACTTTTGTGACTAAAATTTTTAGACACACCTACTAGAACACTGGAGTGATCGTACGATTAGATATGTCTCAAACAGTGCATCATAATACTTTCTTATTGATTATAAATACTCAAACATTGTTTTTAGATATACATCACATTTTATCCTTTAAAAATTTGTATATTCTTAAAGGTTTTCGCGAAAACTTTGTAAGTAATATGGGATCCCATAGTACATAACACGCACTGATTCTACCTTTTACCTATGTACGTTAGCTTGAAGATGGACTAAAGAAGGAAAGCAACATATTGCCTTAGTAAGATACAATATCATATGCTGTTGTTGTGTTCTTGACAGAATAAACTGGTTGTTTTATTGGGAATATTGAAACACAAGGGGATGTTTTCTATTTTAAAAATTATCAACATAATTTCGAAAAATACTGAATTGTTTATTTTTAAAAATCTGTCAATTGGGAGCCGATTTGTTCCATGTGTAAGGACGACAGACGGACAGACGAACATAACGAACTCAATATTCGCTCTACGCCAATTTGCGAAAGCACCTAAAAGTCGATAAAAATTCAAATATATCTGCATAACGCCTTTATTCCTAATGTATTATGTTTTCAATAGCTTACTTACTTGAAATATTTTATCCTTTCGGTGCTGCTGATATTATATACATTATTTGTTTGCAGAATTGGGGAGATTATACAGATATGAGTCAAGGAGTGTATATTTACTTAATATACGCTAGTGACGTGCTTCTGATCTGCTGGTTTGGAACTCAGTTGTCACAACACGTAAGACAAGATGACTTGTTGTAAATGTTGTTGACCTTGTAAACACGACTTTTTCATAATGTGTATGTAGCATCCGATCAGTAGAGTAATTACAGCCCACATTGAGTAATGGGTATTTTTCTGCCCTACCCAATGTTCTGAATTAAAGCTATATTGGCAAAATTTTAAACCGCGTTTTCAAGTATCAGACGAATTATTACGCGCTTATCATGCAAGGTGTTAAAATTATGAATTCATTTTTGATTAGTTTTGCAAAATACTTGGCCATACACAAAAAATTTTGTTCAAGGAATTTATCATATCCTAATTTTTAGTCCTGTAATATATGATTATTATTTTCCATTGGAATAAAGAATTAACAATTTCACTTCTATTTGAGTGATTTAAAACTTTTTGGCGAGAAACAGGAAACACCATTCTAACTTAGAGTTCACAACTTTAATATGTTCCGTCTTCCATGCATTAATCAGATCCATAATATACAAATAAGCAACAAAATATTTATGAAGTATTTTAATCACACTTTTCTTACCGACATGTAGGTGATGAGTAGAAGGTTTCTACAATTTACATAAAAGCTGGATTAAAATTCGCAACATCAATGCATCAAGCATCACTGCATACAGAATGAACAACTTTAATTCTCAAATTATTAAGCATTAAAGACTTTAAAGTATATTTATAACACTTACATAATTTTCACTGAAATTCTAATATTTTTAATTGTTATGGAGTGACGACACAACTAACCACATTCCATATTGTCTCTTTATAAGAACTTTTGTAATAATTTTTCTCTGGAGTTGGTCGCAACAGTAAGGGAAGTATTTTGGTAGGAAACGTTTGATTAAAATCTTATAAATATTGGAGTGCATATTGTTTGTTATTTGTACATAGAGAATTAGATTTCACTAAATAAAATGTTGTAATTATTATTCCTTTGTAAAATTACAATTATAATGACTGTGACGTTATAACTTCAGCTTAATATATCTGGTATAGTAGAATCTGACAAAAGTTATGGCCTCATACATTTTTTATTCCTCTGTAACGCAAAAAACAGAAGTCAAGGTAAATTCACACAATGGAGTTCGAAATTTGTTACCAGGAAACTGCCTGAGAATTCTAGACGACACTTCCCCAAGTCATTAACATCCACAGCAACACCGTGGATGTTTTGGTTGTCAGCACACACACTATAGAAACGTTAAAAGGAACTCTCGTTTATGAAAGTCTGACGTGTGATGATCCTCTGTGTGCAGTCTATTGTGTTTACGAATGTCGCAGTCCTGAAGCTTTTTAAATGAGGCCAACATGCTTCAAAATCTGGACTCTAGAAGACTGTTTATCGTTGTCGATATTAACCCTTTAAACGCTGAATTAAATCCCATCTGCTATTTGCTGGCATTATTAGGAGCTCACCATTTTCTCCACGTTAGCAGGATAAGGGTTAATGTGCAATATGAGATCAGCCCACTGACCACATTTTACACTTTTGATCTAATTTTGGCAATTCCACTATCCAATGCCATAATATAGTTCATTGCAAGTAGATCAGACTGCACTGTAAAAGATCAATGTCAGCGGTCTAACCACGTAGCGATCTGAACAAATGTTACTGTAGGTAGGAAACAGAACCGCGACGGTAGGAGAATTATAACTTAAATCCCCTGGAAATGGTAATTTGGATGTTCAGAATCTCTTGCCACAAAAAAAAATACGACAGTCAGGACAATGTAAAACATCTCTGAAGGAGATTATATTAGTCGCCCGAAAGTATAAACACATGTGGCCACGGCAGTAAATTGGCAGTATGTCGTTCAACTAAATTCCAGGGAACAGGCTGCAGTAACATGTAAATAAAGAGTGAAATTATTTTGGTGTGGCAAGCTATAGGAAATACGAAGGCCAAATTATTACGTAAATTACAACGTAATGGATCTAGGAATAGTGTGTTCTCCAAGTGCGGTAAAATCAAAGGTAAGAATCGCCATCACAGATATGACACCCATGTTTTCTTGTAACACATGTACAGAATTTCTGGGTGCGTTTTATTACAGTACAAGAGTTAATCCCGACAACCTTCCTTCCAAATTAACGCTTCAGATTTAAAGCCTGTAGAAAGTGAATAAAGAACGGACCTATCGAATAAGGACAGCTTAGTTAAACAAAATACGTTCGGTGGTAGCGGCACGCTACCCGGTAACCAGCGGCAGGTAAAAATCGTACGGCGTTACAACAGTTAAGCGACTGTGACTTGCGGTTTTAAACTGGCTAGCGCCACTGCATGTTGATGGCAATATAACAATAACGCAAAATACAACAGGAAATGTATCCTGCTGTCGAATACAGAAGGTAGCTGCACAGCATTTTTGCTTTATATTTTTGAATTGTCGTATTTTGTTTAAAAAACACTTGTAACACCCTGAAGCAAGAAATAATGATTTCTAGTAAAATGATAATTATTACTCATTTCAACCATGAGTAACATCCCTTTTTAACAGATACTACCCTCACATACGTCTAAGTAAACATTAACTTTTTCTCAATAAGTTACCTCTAGATATGCAGCGTCATGCAGCAACTTTGCAATAGGAAGTTTAATGAAGAACGCATTTTAAAGTCGGTGAGTTGTTTTAGTCTCAAAAGTTTAGGTTTTAATTAAAGAAACAGCTGTATTTATATACGTGAGATATTTTTTACATTATTTTACATAGGTTTGCCTAGTTCACATATTAATACATAACTTCCTATATTATGTAGCAAAACACGTTCTGTCTTTAGAGTAGATCACTTAGTTCGAATGTCAGGCTACATATGTCATAGTGTGATTGTGTAAATCTGAAGGCAGTAAGTTGCCCACAACATGATATAGGTCGACAAGGGTAGAAAATATAGAGGTAAATATCATTTTAAATTAGCATAAACATGATGAACGCTACCTAAAAGTAATAAATATTTTGGCAGAACAACTTGTTGAGATCTTATGTGTTGATGTTAAGTCACGAAATTACTGTCTGCGGGATACTTTTAGATCGTCAATGACTGACAGTAAAACGGGCTTGTCAGGCAGCTGGTACAGTCAATATACTGTTGTACATTTCAAAGAGATTTCTTACATTAACTGTGAAATATTTCAGGCGGAGAGTGTGAGAGATGCAGCATTCGGGTGCGACTGGGTAGGAACTCCTATCCCATTTCAGCGATGTCTGATGTTCCTCATCGCTACAGCTAACAAGGGGTTCCAACTGACAGCGGGAAAGTTTGTTCCGGTGTCAAACGTGACCACATTGAATGTATGTACCTAACTATGTAATCACGTAAGAAAATAGATCACGATTAACACGATTTTATATAATTTTATTTGCAATAATTTACATTACGTCGACAATGGAACATAACATCATATATCACCTACTGTAAGGCACTTAACGGCCACCGAAAAATTAAATTCGCTTCCCCGCTCAGTGCAAAGTTTGCTCCAGTTTAGAAGTTATTTACACTGGTGAAAGACATGAAGAACTATGTCTACAATCTGCCAGCACTTTTTCTATGTAATTAAGCTCCCTAAGCACTGCACAGCAGCTCAATATCTGAAAGCCCATTTTATGCGCAGGTTAATTTTCAGGTGTGAAAGGAGAATGACGGGGGAACTGAATCGCCTGACGACTTCATCTTAAGGCCAAAATTAATGCATTCTAACCGTACTCACTTCATTGTGATTAAGTAGGTTGAATTAATTATTCGCAAGAACATGAAACTCCCTAACGATGGATCTTTCACTTTCGTACCATACATTCAAAAAGCACCATAAAGCGGTATTTTAATTCGTCCGTCACTTTATGCAAATATTAATTTACATGTTTGTCTGAAAATCAAATACCGCTTGCTAACATCTAGCTGGATAATCAATCACATCGAACTCCCCAGAACCCTACATCTTTTATTAAGTCTATCAAACCTCAGATGTTGTTGCCCTCCCAGCAAACATAAAAGTAAAAAAACTTTAAAAATTTTAAGGAAAACTCCATCTGAAATTCCAGGTTCACAATACAGTTCTTCCTTTCGTCATAACGTGAAGTACTAACATGTTGGTTATGTGAAAAATTCAGCAGAATTATTCCACAGATTTTCTTTTGCTGTATATCAACATCAGGTTTTAAGATTCAAGTACCAAGGTCTTACAGACTTTAAAATACACCACATGTAGAGTAGATATAAATTACCATCAATGGGATACCAGGACACAAACTACTTTCTATGTTGATCCTCAGTTTTACTGTAACGCCGACGGTTCCAAAGTTGCTCTCTGAGTGGCAGGTTGGGGAGTTAGCTACGTCACTTCCCTTAACCCTTAGGTGACTAATGTCATATATATATGGAGCACCCATTCTTGATGTTTCTAGATCACACACAACGACGCAGCACAGTCGGTAGGACTCCTCTGGACGAGTGATCAGCTCGTCG
>Ga0268261_10002309_pt1 | contig 13618 bp, 12 predicted proteins | sample TergutNc150P1_FD_190353 | JGI IMG/M metagenome (GOLD analysis project Ga0268261, IMG submission 190353) | Nasutitermes corniger P1 segment gut microbial community from laboratory colony in Florida, USA - Nc150 P1 (SPAdes) (version 2) | ecosystem: Host-associated > Arthropoda: Insects >... | reverse complement strand
GAATCCCACCGGGGGCATGGATATTTGTCTGTTGTGAGTGTCGTGTGTTGTCAGGTAGAGGTCTCTGCGACGAGCTGATCACTCGTCCAGAGGAGTCCTACCGACTGTGCTGCGTCGTTGTGTGTGAGCTAGAAACATCAAGAATGGGTGCTCCATATATATATGACATTAGTCACCTAAGGGTTAAATTCGCAGTCGAGAGCTGGATTTTGGAAAAATGACAGAGCCGCTGTACGTGCCGTAAGAACAATACAATACAATAATTTATTATTTTATTTATTACTTATTATTAAAATTTATTATTCATCAGATTCGCCGTCATCACTCATAACTGAATCGTTATCCGTGCTCTCCATCCAGTCACTATCATCTTTATCTTCAAAATCGTCCTCCCATACAATGTCATCTTCAGATCCGTCCAAAGCATTACTTATGCAACACTTCTTGAAAGATATGACGAAAATGCTCTCCGGGATGGCTTTCCATGCAGCCGACGTGCACCGAATAACTTCACGTGTGAACTTTGCCGTATATGATAGTCTTTTAGATTTCAGGTGTCCCTCTTCCATAACTACGGTACACGACAAATTGGAATAAGCACCTTCCACGTTTCAACAACTAAGGCGTGAGCTGGCTTCAGACGAGATTGCGCATGCTTGTTGAGAAAGGCCCGCTTCACGGTACCGGTGTGACTCATCGGTCCCAGGCGTAGCGTCGGATTTTAACGCACTGGTAACATCCGATATTATTCAATCAGTCGCCCTGTGGGCAAGGGGCGGTTGAAGGAAAGGTGCGGATTAGAACCGTGAACTAACTTTTTTCCGCTTAAGAAATCGCCAAAAACTGAGTGCGGATTAGATTCGAGAATATACGGTATTCTACAGACACTTTCTTAAACATCTCGATGCAGAATATCGAATATGCTCATATTCCTTGCACATCATACAATGCAGAGCGCTGCATTTACTCATCACACACAGTTCTGTGTTAAATGTTTTATGATATGAGGGGTTTTAGAGACATTATTACTGTCATTTTCAAAAGTTTTTATAGGTACTGGACTGGCCTTCCTGTGTACGTAACAAATTCTGTCGCTTGTCGCTGGTAGGGTTGCAGTCCAGATACCCAAGTGTGTAACTGATACAGAGAACACTTGATGTTCATGGATCCATGCATCGTAATATAAAACCCATAGAAATAACCAACAAGATGCAACCGTGTAGTAGAATTTATTATTCCGGTGTTTCTTAATTGCTCAACATGTTTCGGGCGACACACCGCCCATCATCAGGAGCTCAAAAACTGTAATTGCAGCCTCTGGTTTTACATACATTTTTGGTTGCTGGCCTCTGCGATGGCTCGGCCATCGCAGCGGCCAGCAACCAAAAAGTAGGGTCGCACAATAAGCGTATAGGCTCCCTCCACTTATGCTCATAGTAAGCACAAGACATTACAGAATCTGCCCTGCATGAAAATCTCAAAGCCCACACAGTACAAATACTATGGACATCATCTCTGTGCACTTCAGAAAGGTCATTAATGTTATGCAGAAACACTTAAAATTCTTATTGGCTGATTAAGTAGTAGATCTTTCATTTATTGTAGAAGAAATTACTTTGATGAAGTGTAAATTAGATGTGAAAGAGGACTATGACGAAAATGACTGACAGAAGTGTTACAACATTGCACAGTATTATCTTTTTCCTCCAGATATCTCAGTGGAATGACATGTGGACAAACAGCAAAATGACATGTGGACAAACAGCAAAATATGTTACAGTAACCTTTAATTAAGATATGTTCAATTCATAAAGAAAAATCCAACAAGATGCAACAAAATGAAAAATTTATTATTCCACATTTATACGAAGCTCAACATGTTTTGGGCGACACACCGCCCATCATCAGGAGCCTAAACCTGCACTGGTAGCCTCTGGTTTTTCATACGTGGAAGGTTGTTGGACGTTGAAAAACCAGAGGCTGCCAGTGCAGTTTTAGGCTCCTGATGATGGGTGGTGTGTCGCCCAAAACATGTTGAGATTCATATAAATATGGAATAATAAAATTTTGATACATTGTTGCATCTTGTTGGATTTTTCTTTATGAATTGTACTATGATGCATGGATCCACGAACATCAAGTTTAAAATATATTTAATTACTCCTAACCCTAAAAACAGTGACAAAGTTGAAAGGGCATGATGTGTGACATTTTTCACACATCTGACTATATCAGTATGTCCTATAGAAATTAAGTTCAAACAAAATCCTGTCAAGAATAAGGGGCCACCGACAAGGTATCAGAACATATGATTCTGAAAAGCCAAAGTTTATGAATTAATTCATGTTAAATTAGACATTTGTCAGTGTTTGTGCCTATTAATTTCTTATCTATTTATGATGTTGGCTGCCCCTTTTCAGATAATCAGCATTTTCTACTGACAAGCACACAGCCTATGAAAGTATCATTCCAGGCAATATACCATTTAGCCACAATTCAATAAAAACATCTGGTATAATACCAAAGGATCCTTGCTCTTGTCCATGCTCCTTTGTTCCTTTAGGTGTCTCTGTATTTGTATGTGTGTGTGATTCCAGTATCCATTATGTTTATATCATATAAATATGAATATAAGATGGTCCCAATTCATATCATAAATTTTCAGAAAACAGAACCTGTTCAACTTTGTGTGCGATTATAAGGCAACCCCCATATATTTTAGGTGATGCTTTAAGACAAAGCCTCACCTTATATTTGAGGAATATGGTGTGTTTTAATTCACCAAATTATGGTGTAAGAATGTATCAATCAGTCCGAGTCATCAGCATACTCATCTGCCTCATACATAACAAGGCTCCTGCGCTGGTGAGTCAAGTTACTCATCTGCAACCGGTTGATAACAGCAGAATCCATCGCCAGATCTATAGGTGTTTTCTGGTCCTTGTTGCGCAGCTGTGTATCTCCGCCATGGCTGAGTAGAAGCTCTACAACTTCTAGATGGCCACGAGCAGCAGCTACGTGCAGAGGTGTTTCCCCAAGAACATTCTTAGGAAACAGAACAAAATGTGCATCTGTTATTTTTTGTTTCAGGCTTAAACAGTGTACATAAAGGATCATATATAGGTCAAACAGGAAGCAGCATCAGCAGTAGATGTGAACACAGCTTTTGACATAAGGCAAGAAGAGGGATATACTGACTGTGAGAGGAGACTTTACAAATGTTGGCAAACACAGTCAATATGAAGGAGTACAAATATTGCTGTAGCCTCATTCTGGTGTCACCATAAACTGCTAGATCCCCAAATAACATCAACACAGGAGGCAGGTTAGACTCTAATTTACCCACAAAAACATTTTAGACTACATAACAGAAACTACACACCATCTGGAGAATGGCATGGGGAGTCATGAACTTTTCCTTATCCTATATTTACTGGCTTCATCTAGTATCACTAACCTGAACATTGACTGCAGGCCTGGGGAGTGCCAATAACTCCTGGACACAGTCTACATGTCCAGCATGGGAAGCCCAGTATAATGGAGTGTTCCCTGCACTGTCAAGCCCTGTGCCAGACACTCCTTGCTTCAGACATTCTCGCATGAAGTTCAGGTTCCCTCTCCGGGCCGCCTCATGAAGGGGCTGTTCCACTTCCTCCATCTGACTTTCCACTGGAACAGTAACACATCTGTGTGTGCTGTATTTGTTTGTTTATACAACTACACACTGCAGCCTTAAGGCTTATTGTGCGATCTTGGTTAGACGTTCCAACTTTCGTCACCAGGTGTCTCCATGCATCACCACGCGAGAGCATCCAGCAGCGGAAGGTGGAACTGTGGGCGAGAAATGTCCGGTAATTTTGCCTAAATGCCAATTTCCATGTTACATTTAGGGATCTTTTACATGCTGTAAAGCTACGACATGGGACCGATGGCTTTACTTCCCCTCCGAAGGAAGGCGTGCTGAGGATTTTTTCGCCCTAAAAATCCGACGGCATCGGCCGGGTGTGAACCTGCGAACTTGGGTACCAAAGGCCAGCACGCTACCTCTAGACCACCGAAGCCGCTATGTGCTGTATACAAGTTTTGTGTTCCTGATTAATCTCCCTGGTAAGGGACAGTTACATCTGACAGATTAAGTGAGCCAGTTCACTGCAGTTCACATCTTCTCAAACATTTCCTGAATTTCATTTCAGAAACAATTCATCATTCAATTGTATGTATCCATGGCTGTCTGAAATTGCTGCTGGTGAACACAAGCTGTAAATATTACAAAACGGCAGGCAGATTAAGCACCGATGATATCAGTGTTTCTCCACCGATGGCCCGATTGCAGAATTTTTCTTACAGCACAGAATGGGCTGAGATTCATTCCGTCTTGGGATTCTTGTGTAATCTTTGAATGATTTCACAACCAAGTCCTATACACATTTCTGTCTTTCCCCCATACAGGGTATTTAAAAGTATTCTTCAAAACATGGTCCTTTATTGAAGATTGGTTCTTAAGTAACTAATGCTGTATCACGTGCAGAGGTTATACATATACTGACAAATAAAATGAGACAATGATAGTAAATAGTGAACAGGCAAGGATTTGAAACAATGGTGGTCAAGGTACTGGAGAGAGTAAAAACCCATGAAAAACTTCAGTCAAGATAGGCAATAACCTGACCTGGTATCTCCCAAACACAAGTCAGGCTTGTTACTGCCACACCGTACAGCCTGGTTCCTGTACTGGTAGTGTAAAGTTCATTCTTGTGCAGTTTGACTGTCACATTTTAAGCATTCTTTGGTTTCATGAAGACAGCATTCTCAACAGTGGAGGCATACACTAAATCAGGGCTGGCACACCTTTTTGAGGGTGCATGCCTGAATTTTCTACAAATTTCAGAGAAATTCTTTCATATGCCCATGGAAATTTTGAGAGCAAAATAAGGTCTTGGAGCCTTCCATAATTATTATTAATTACTGCATTATTATTATTGTTATTATTAGTGCACATTATAATCATATTGTATAATTACTGCATAGTATAATAATTATATTTCTAATAAAGGTCTCCCCGAGGAATGCGACAAGGAAAAAATTCTGGAAGTAACTGAGGTTGCTACTAAGTCCTGTTTGAAAAGAAGATTGTAAGACATTTTGTTCAATGTACATAATCACCCAGTCACCGCTAGGCCGGCACCCCAGTAATAAATATCCAGACAACACTTTGCACTGCTCTAAATATGTGTAAAAATGTTTCCCTCAGTGTATTCTTTGGTAGCATCAGTAATTCATATACAGTCTCCAAGCAGTCAGTATATGTAAATATACACATGTTCTTCACAATATAGACACTGGTTGGGAAAAAGATATAAAAAGAAATTGGAACAACAGTTAATGCTGTGTGCCAAGGAAATCTATCCACATGCCAAATGTTCACCAGCCCTGTACTAAGCCCAATAAATGATGATAAGTTAATCTCTGAAATTATTTCTTATCTAATTCCCACACAGTATTTGTGCCATGAACTCTGGGCTTGTTAATACTGTTTGTACTATACCATAGTTGCTTGGTATGAGGCCTATCTTGTTGCCACACCGAGCCTTCCACCAGTTTGGGTCTGTAACTTCATCAAACACATACAGCAAATCTCCCTCTTGAAATGACAGCTCATCCATCTGCAACATTGAAATGTTTGAGTGAAATACACTATACAAATACATACTTGCAGCTTGGGTCATGTTCATTGAAGTGATGGTACTTACATACTGTGCTGTGTACTTGTATAGGGCCCTCACGACTCTTACCCGGCCTGCAACATGAATCATACAATTTCAAGATCCCACAACCTAAATCCAAGAATAAAGTTTTCAGATACACTGAAGGTAGGTAGAGTCAACAAAAATGTTCTTTATTGTTACAACAACATTTGTTTTTGTAATCGCTATTTGCTTCACCCTGAGGGGTCATCAGTGGGCTGGATAGCTCAGTCGGTATAGCGACTGGCTACGAACTGGACGGTCCAGGGATCGAATCCCAGTGGGGGCGAGATTTTCCGCACCTGTCCAGACCGGCCCTGTGGCCCACCCAGTCTCCTGTACAATGGGTACCCGGTCTTTCCTGGGGGTAAAGAGCAGCCAGGGCGTGATGCTGACCCCTCACCCCCTTCTAGTGCCGCAGTCATGAAAGGGTAGAGCTATACCTCTACTCCCCCTATGGACCGTACGGCCTGTACAGAGCATCAGTGCCTGTACAAGGGTGCACTTTGCTTTTTTTAAAGGGTCATCATCATGCGAGAAAATATAAAAATATTTTCCCACTTAATGACGACCATTTTTGGGTTTGCAACACATAGAGATTATAAAAACGAATGTTTTATAATAAAAAGAGGTGCTGTGTCGACTGTAACATCTTTAATATACCGAGTTACTGAAACACAACTGGGTGTCCTCTGTTAAAATAAGTTTTCAGGTTGTTGTCCAAATGATGGTCATCTCTTGGATTTTACACTGTGTGGTGTACTTTACTTGTTCAGAGTTTTGGAGGAATGTAGTGTCTCCATCTTCAGAGTGACAAAACTAGTATTGGTGGGTGCTGATATGATTGGATGGAAGAAAATGAGTCAGTTCCATGGGAAGGTTTGACGGAATTTGGTCAAGCACAGCTTCCCCTCCATAACCGCGATTGGCCAAATTCGCTCAAACTTTCCTATATAACACACTTTCTTCCACCCTTTCACCTAAGCATCCACCTGTGTGAATTTAAGCACCCTGAAGCTAAAGGCAGTACATTCCTCCTAAACATAAGAACAAACAAAAAGCACATTACAGGGTACAAAATCCCAAAAGTTGATCTTAACCCTTAACCTGCTAACGTGGAAAATATGGTGAGCTCCTAACAATGCCAGGAGATAGCAAATGGGATTTAACTCGGCATTTAAAGGGTTAATTTGTATCTAACTATATGACATTACATCCCAGGCACAGGCGAATTTACCATGAAGCTACAGAAGCTTAAGCTTCAGGGCACCTCACTTGCATGGGCCCCTTCCAAGGCCCTGGGAGGGGCCCTCAATAAATATTCACTTTTCTACCTAATTTTATATTTGTAATTTTGTATTATTTTTCTTCAAGAGGGCCCCAAAAATTGTACAAGCTTCAGGCCCTACATCACCTGGATCTGCCCCAGATCCTATGAGACCCTTGATCTCAATGTTCACTGCCATGAGAACATCTCATCTCATTCAGTGCTTTATATACCAGCACTTCTTTCCTTGTGCGTCTGAAGAGGTGACACAGTTTTGATGTAATATGCCATGCAATTATAATATCTATCTATCTTTCCGGTCTTGTGACAGCTGTCGCCGTCTTCCGGAACCCAAACACCATTCCTTTCTGTTTAACCACTGATCTGCTTCTAAATGTCTTGTTGTCATGGCTGCTCGTACACCTTCCATCCACGTTTTTCTTGGACGTCCTCTTTTCCCTCTCTCCCCTGGTTTCCACTCTATAATTAATTTTGGTAGTCTCTCGTCTTGCATCCTTTTAACGTGGCCATACCACTGGAGCCTTTTCCTCTCTATGATGTCTAAAATGTCCGGCTTCTCTTTCACTCCCATTATTTTCTTTATATGTTCATTTTTTATTCTTTCCATCATTGATTTTTTTGCTGATCTCCTTAGCACATCGCAGTTATAATAACAGAATTAAATACAGCTCTTCCATCTCCTACACAGCTGTCAGATCTAAAGCAGACACCTAAACACTGCACCATAACACAGTGAGGTGCCTCATTCAAATAATGATTCAACACAACACCCTATCTTTGTGCACCGTTTGTGATAATACATGCAATGTATGTGGACACAGACTTATATACAGATACGGTAGAGCACAAATACGAACAACATAACTATCACATTTTATTTGAATATATACATAATCATCAACATCATCACCCAGCTAACATGGAGTGTGGCCACCTGTTCACCCATTCTGGTCTCACACATCCAGAAGCCTGTTTAATGGTCTGCCCTGGTTCCTTCTGTATTTTGGTCTGTAGTATTTTATTATCCTCAGTAATCTGTTACAGGACCGTCTGTTAATATGTTGCAACCAATTTCTTCTATGTGCTTGTATTTTGTCCAAAACTGGGGTTATGTTCATTGATTTTGCATCTCTGTGTTTGTTGTAAAATCTGTCTAAGTGTATCCTGCTGTTTTTCTCACATACTTCACCTCCGCTGCTGTTAATCTTCTTGCATCTCTTCCTGTAATGCTCCACTTTTCATTACCATATAACAAAGATGGAAGGGCTAGTGTATTGTATAGTTTTATTTTTGTTTTCTTTACAGTTTTCTGTGGTCTAAACATAGCATTAATAATGCCTGTTATTTTAAAATAGTTATTCAATTTGTTATCAATGTCCACTTCTTTTTCATAATCACATTACAATAAGTATATTAATACTGAGTAATGTGATCACTGTGTGATTGCTGTTAATACTGAGTAATGTGATCATTGTGTGATTGCTGTTAATACTGAGTAATGTGATCATTGTGTGATTGCTGTTAATACTGAGTAATGTGATCATTGTGTGATTGCTGTTAATACTGAGTAATGTGATCATTGTGTGAATGCCGTTAATGCTGAGTAATGTGATCATTGTGTGATTGCTGTTAATACTGAGTAATGTGATCATTGTGTGATTGCTGTTAATACATATCTTGCAGTTCTAACAAAATAGCACATATAAGGGTTATGGAAAGTTATTATTAAATTTAATGTTTTGCCAGTTATTGTATTTTAATATTTTAGTAGTACATTTAGGGGTTATAAATTAATGTTAACTGTACAAAAAGTTAAATTATAAAAGCAGAAACTGCATGTTATTAACATTTTTGCAACCTAGAAGTTTATGTAAATGTTTTATTCATGTTAATGTTACATGAGAAAATAAGATTGAAAGCACTGCTTTAGATATTTGGTACAGCTCCTGGATGGGTATCAGCCTATCATAAGACTTCTGCCTAATCAAGACAATACAAAAAAAAAAGTGGACACATATATCCACATTCATGTGTGGAACTCAAGCCCGTGATCCCAGTGCTTCAGCAGTACAATCCTGTAGGTGCTATAAAGCAGCACAGCCTGCTGAAATACTTAACCGTATTCTACCTGCACTGCAGTACTTCTCACAGAGCGGCAAATATACTGGCACAGTCATTGTATCAGTAATCTTCTTGATCTGTATTCTGGAGGTAGCCAGTTTGAATCTGAACCAAATTACTGACTATTCTGATTCAAGAATTTTGTGATCTTCCTCTGATAACCAGGGTGTCTGCTCAAAAAGTGCCATGAAATTAACAACAGCTCCTTTTATATATATATATATATATATATATATATATATATATATATATTAACCTCACGGGACAGCATCCAATGGGTGTGTACAGTTTAAAAATTGTAGTGCTTTAATGTAGGATTTTAGTCATACTTGGATCATCCTGTGTAGCACACCTGATTCTTAAAGTCATCCATCTTACAGGACTGATAACTTAGACAAGTCTGTTGGGGGACAAAAAATGAGGGAATTTCCTTCTCCAGTTATCTTAATGTGAGCCAGAGGATCGAAAAGATCTTCTGTGGCTGGAGTCATACACGTTTGGTTCTAGCAGAATTCTTTATTCACTACCACTTACAGAACAGCATCTACTGTTTCACTACCATACCCCATAATACTGACAGGCTGGTAAACTGTTTAAAGGACTATATACATCACCTGCCTTAACATCAAGAGAGCTTTGAAGTCTGCCCATAGTGTGTATTTTAGAGTGCCATGGGGTTCTCAGAAGAAACTGGGAATATTTCCCTAAACAGCATTAACAAATTTGTCTTTGCAATGCAGATGAAGTGTATTTTCTGCGTGGCAGGAAGTTCAATTTTTGGTAGTAAATTGGGCAAACTTTGGGCTTCAAATTGTTTAGGTGTGCCAAACACATTCCACAGAATGGTGTAAAGTTGAATTTAATCCTCTACAGCTCAATGGTAAGACCTGTTCTAACATACACTCTGAATTTTGATACAGTATATTTGTATTGTACGATTCTCGCAATAAACAACGATTACTTCCACAAGCAGCACTGACCGATTGGTATTTATAAGGGAGATTGTGTTCTCTGTAAGGTAGGACCTGTATTTTGATATATAATTGAGATAAATGTTAACCTTCGAAGAAGTGCTACTGGGATCGGTCTGTGTTCCACCAATTAGCTTTTACTTTCTCAGTATTATTCCATAACTTCTCCAGGCTCTATTTTATCTTCATGATGCTCCTTCCAGGACGAAAGGGGTAAGGCCACGGAACCGTGCAATTAACCTTTTAAACACCGAGTTAAATCCCATCTGCCATTTGCTGGCATTATTAGGAGCTCACCCTATTTTCCACATTACCAGGATAAGGGTTAAGCAGTGTTCTTCCAGAAATCGGGAGCATTGGAAAGAAAAGTCAGCCTCCAAACGGTTCATTATCAGGGATGATAATGTGACACGCAAAGGGTATTTCACTCCGTGCATAATATGATATACACACGTTACTGAGATTGTGGTTCATCTGACATCACACTACTGGTTTGCGCATACGGAAATCAAGACTTGCGTAGAGTCAGCTCGCCAATTGAACACAGTACACCATACGATGAGATTTTTTTTGTTAGATTACACGTATTACATTGCAGCATTGAAATACACAAAGAATTTTATCGTGATTATGTTTAGCTGGTTTTTCGTCAGTCGTTCTTATAAATGACACGCCCTTCTCTGAAAACTGGTGTACCATGAAAGAACATATCAATTTCATACAATAAAACTGAAAGCAACGCATAAAAGACATAAATACCTGGCTTCGGTGCAGGCTTAGGAGGTAGATGGTTTCCTCCAACTTTTGTTAGACGCTCCATTAGAAAGTCTATGAAGATTACAGGTTAGGTTACGCTCACTTAATCGTAAACAGACTTTATCTGTGTCGTGTACTTTGTGTCTATTTTGCATTAAGTTAATGTGTTGATGGCGCGTGTATCTCCGGTCGGCATTGCGTTCAGTCTAGAAGCCAAAAAATGACGACTAAGAGAAAGCCCGACTCCCAAGTACCTGCAGAAGAAAGTGACTTACTACTGATTCGTCCTTTGTATGTTAATTGAGTAATTTTATTTTGATTAGTACTTACACTGATACTAATATTTAGTAAACATTCGATTCTAACCTCATTTCCTGTTGCAGAGGAGCCGGGCAAGAGGTTGGGCGATCATGTATTATGCTGGAGTTTAAGGGGAAAAAGATAATGGTATGTATTTAGTGGTGATAATTACTTAGAAATTATTCTGTAAACAATATATGTATCATCGTGCATGAAACTATCCCATCCCGATCTGAACCCCTCAATGTGTCACATAGGCCTTTGTTGGTAAACGTGGGAAAAATTAAAACTACGGTAACTAAAAGAGCATATACGATACAGTGAGATTTAGTACTAAGTAACTGCTTTTGTTACAATACCTTTCTTGCAAAAATCTATTTAGACGGTGCCAATATCGTTCAAATGCTTTTGTCCCATTTTCTGAAGAATTGCAAGAGAAATTACATCTAATCCTAAAAATTATCGAATGTTGTGCCCTTCTGCAGGTTATAATTTATTTTAAAATTTATACTGAAGCTTTGGGTGTGTACTGGATTGAACTGGGCCAATGATAAGGTTCAGTGACAAGCTGTTGCAAACATGATTGCAAACCTCTGGCTGTACAAGGCAGTGCATTTGTTGATGAATTGATGACAAGTTTATCTCAAGAATAACTCTGCTTTGTGGAGTTAGTTATCAGGAATTTGCTGCTCTGTTTAAAATGAGGTTTGGTGCAGCACAAATAATGACATTTAAAGTTTTTTCAGCTTGACTGTGGTATTCACCCAGGATTATCTGGAATGGATGCTTTGCCATTTGTGGATCTTGTGGAAGCTGATGAGATAGATTTGTTGCTTATATCACAGTAAGTTATAATCTTGTTTAGACACATGATTAATATATAATTTTTTTTTTATTTATAGTGCATCGTACAGCAAACTGAAAATTTTTAGAATGTTGATAGGCACTAAAAGGGTGTTTGTTATAGAATTTATTGAGGAATTGCAGTTTTTTTTTCTTGTCAATAAATTCTTAATTTTTATAGTATCATTTGTTGCGGATAACACGGAAAAATACAAAACAAATTTAGATATACAGAGTATAAATACAAGGCATATATATAACCCACATGCATGTGCTGAGCACAAATGTTATGATGTATCAACTAGTCAGAAAATGTGCAGTGTAACTCTTTTAGCACATTCACTCTGTTATTGTCATTAGACGTTAAATTTATGAATACTTTCCAGAAAAACACCGAATATATTAACACACCACTGCGCTACAAGCCAGAAGGTCGTGGGTTTGATTCCCAATGGTGTCACTGGAATTTTTCATTGACATAATCCTTCCGGCCGCACTATGGCCCTAGGGTCGACTCAGCCTCTAACAGAAATGAGTACCAGGAATATTTCCTGGAAGTAAAGGCGGCCGGTGCGTAAGGCTGACAACCTTCCACCTTCATGTGCCGATTGTCTTGAAATCTGGGAGCCTGAACCTTCTGGAACCCTCAGGGCCTGTCCAGGCCTGTAATGGGATACCTTTACCTTTATACTAACACACACTATAAGAATTCTGCCTATCTTAGCAGTAAATTTACAGCCAGTCATCACTGAGATATGAATGGGGAGATATGCAGGTGATATCTCATAAACATCAGTACTCTGACAATAACAGTTGATGATGCTTGGTGCATGATGTGAAGGTATTCTTAATCTTCAGCCCATACCGCACAGATGGCAGTCTTTCTTCATTATAAATACCATTGATGGTGAGAGATCATAAATATATGTAGGTCTTAATGTAAAAGTAAAGTAAAGGTAAAGGTCACCCTTGTACAGGCACTGAGGCTCTGTACAGGCCGTACGGCTCATAGGGGGAGTAGAGGTATAGCTCTACTCTTTCATGACCAACGGCACTAGAAGGGGGTGAGGAGTCAGCATCACGCCCCGGCCGCTCTTTACCCCCGGGAAAGACCCGGTACCCATTGCACAAGAGGCTGGGTGGGCCCCAGCACCGGTCTGGACAGGGACAGGTGAGGAAAATCTCGCCCCCCACCGGGATTCGATCCCCGGACTGTCCAGCCCATAGCCAGTCACTATTCCGACTGAGCTATCTGGCCCACTCTTAATGTAAAGTATCTGTTATTTTTCTGTTGTTTTAACAAAATTTCAGTACGTCAACTTATTTCATTGAAAAGTCTGGGTATGAATTTCATGGTAATCTGTCTGGTGGGAGTATCTTTGTTGTTGAGGGCAGGTATTGTAGGGTTGTACTGGAGGGGCGCTGTTGGGCTGTAGCCCACCCCCAAATCATTATTTAACCCTTAGGCGACTAACGTCATATATATATATGGAGCACCCATTCTTGATGTTTCTAGATCACACACAACGACGCAGCACAGTCGGTAGGACTCCTCTGGACGAGTGATCAGCTCGTCGCAGAGACCTCTACCTGAC
>Ga0268261_10002308_pt1 | contig 13620 bp, 18 predicted proteins | sample TergutNc150P1_FD_190353 | JGI IMG/M metagenome (GOLD analysis project Ga0268261, IMG submission 190353) | Nasutitermes corniger P1 segment gut microbial community from laboratory colony in Florida, USA - Nc150 P1 (SPAdes) (version 2) | ecosystem: Host-associated > Arthropoda: Insects >... | reverse complement strand
GGCCAGCCTCCATCATATTCAGCCTATTCGCCGAAACGCCATCTCCAAGGGTCATCGAGTATCTAACAGACTTTTTCTCAGGCAATGCTCTGCCTAAAACACTCGCATACAAACTCTACTCCGACTGCAACCCGGAAGCTGCAAATGAACTAGTGCGTCACCTTTTCTACACGCGATTTTCCCTCTGGCACTCCTCCGACACCGTCCGGCGACACTCCCTCTACTATGATCTACGTCTCAAAAAACTTGTACGGCGCAATGTACCATACTTACCAGAGTTCCCCGAGGAAAAACCCCTACCTGTGCCAGGCTTACAGGCTCCACTCCTCGGCGTACATAATACACCCACGCCTCTCATGATCAACGCCGCATTACAACTACTACGCCAAAAGGTATTGTAACCCGCAACCTCCAAACCAACTAGTGCCTCACCTTCTCTACACGCGATTTTCCCTCCGGCACTCCCTCTACTATTATCAACCATACTTACCTGACTTCCCCGAGCAAAAACCCCTACCTCTGCCACGCTCCACTCCTCCGCCTACAAAATACACCCACGCCTCTCATAATCAACGCCGCATTACAACAACTACGCCAAAAGCTATTGTAACAACTCTCTGACAATAAAAAACAATCTTCTCCATATACTATTGTATTCATTTCAAACTTTGTACACCCATAGTTTTAGTTTCGCTTGCATGACTTCCCAGACGTGCTCCTCACCGCTTTACACGCGGCCAATACTTAGAACCTACGTGCTACATCCCAGCCGAGACCCGGCGAATTCTCAGAATTCTAAACAGTCGACAATAACATTCCCTGATAACCTTCCACACGTGCAAACTAGCAACCTCCCTCTCTCACATTCATCGCCGCCATTACGCTAAAGTACCACTTACACTCCACCCCCAACCAATCAAACACCAATACCATATTTGGAACAACCAATCACTCTCACCCTTACCTCACATTCCCTTATATGGACAATGATGTCATCCTCACGCGACTAACACCTGCCATATTGCTGCTCTACCACACCTAACCACGTCACTTCGCGCCAAACTTTCAAACCATTCACATCAACCTACCACACTACACGGCGTCATTACCTAGCCGATCACCCATCTTTATCTACCAACATGTACCACGGCAAGCAGTGGAGCCATTGCTTATCCTAACATCGTACATGTTGGTACATAACTATATTATTCAAAACCATCCGCCGCCGCCGCCACTACACATGATTAAAACCCCACTATCAAACTAAACAACCAGCGCCATCTTTAATCTACCAAACTACACGGCAGCATCACGGTAACCTATCTTGGGACACACCTAAACTAAACTCGTTCTTTACCTTCCCCATCCCCAACACTGGGGGCAACCTACACTAAGGAGACCCAACCTACGGATCGCGAGTCATACACATCATCTACACCTGACCAAAACCGATCCCCCACACAGGGGTGGAGTTTACCTCCAACGTCACCCCTACACCATGAAGCTAAAGAACGAGTTCAGTTTTGGTACGACCCAAGGTAACCCATAACTACTACCCAGGCAAAATTACAAAGCACGGCATACTGGTACGGATGGTTTGTGAAAGTTCAACTGGATATATTTGTAACTTGCAGATTTATGATAGTAAATGTGAACTTTGAAAAGGTGGGTTTTCTACTCGAGCCTTATGAAGGAAGGGTTACCACTTACCCCAAGACAATTATTACAATAGTGTCCATCAAACGAATGAATTATTGCAGAAATTACGAGGGTGAATAAAAAAGTAAAGGCAATTTCAAATTACGCGGTAACCGGGACAGAGAGGAGCTGGCGCATTGCGCAGTATTGACAATGCCGGTTGAAGAGTTCAACCATTTGCAGTAGAGCTCTGCCTTCAGTCGAATGGCAGCAACAAGGGCGAAAACATGGACGCTCCTTTGCGAGATTGCTCCATCGAAGAACGTGGCGTAGGGCGGTTTCTTTGGGCAGGGGTAAAACCTGTGGAAATTCACCGTCGTATGTTGGCTCAGTATAGACAGAGCACTAGTCAACGAAAGGTTTGAGTGGGTGGAAAAGTTTAAATCGGGTCGAAGACATGTTAATGTTGGTCGGCCATCAACATCGCGCACAGAAGACCACATCGACAGGGCAGATGCCATGATTAGAGAAGACGGATAACGGTGTCTGAAGTGGCTGCACATTCGGATATCAGCTATGGATCCGCACATTCCACACTGCATGATAATCTGGAATACAGAAACGTCTGCGCACGGTGGGTTCGCAAGGAGCTTACTGTTGTGTAAAAGCGACAGCGCGTGGAGGTTGCGACCCAGCTCGTTAGACGATGTGAAGATGCGAGTATCCTGGAAAGAACTGTCACCGGCGACGAGACATGGGTGCATCACTATGATCCGGAAAGCAAAAGACAAAACATGGAATGGAGGCATCCCTCCTCTCCAGCGCAGAAGAAATTAAAGACAGCCTTCCTACAAGAAAGTCATCCTTTTGGACATGCATGGACCTATTCCTGTGCATTTCCAAGCGCATTGGCAAAGCGAACAGTGCTAATTACTGTGCAATGTTGGGAAATGAACTTAAACCTGCAATTTGTAAGAAAAGAGGAATGCTGTCCGAAACGTCTTTCTGCATCATGACAATGCACGTCCTCATACAGTAGCAGCGACAGTGCAATAACCGGGCTTGGAACTTCAACATCCTCCTCACAGGCCGGATTTGGCGCCAAGCGATTATCATACCTCGGTCCTCTGAAGAAGGCGTTGCGCGGTCGCAGATTCACTTCCAATCAGAAAGGGAAGCGTGCACACCTGGCTTGGAGAGCAACCGAAAAGCATCTCCGCAGGAATACAGAGACTAGTTACATGATATTACAAATGCATTGTGTCGCAAGCAGACTATGTAGAAAAATGTGTAAAATTGATCAGTTACTTCTATTACAGCCGTTAAATATATTTTGCTTTTACTTTTTAATTCTCCCTTGAATATACAGCAAATATTTTGAATCCCACCTTGAGTACACGCGCCTAGTGTTAGACCGTCTTAGCCAGGTAAATTTGATGGTTAAACGGGAAAAGGTCTTATTTGCCATGCAGTAAATCTCCTTTCTTGGTCATCGCCCGCAGGAATTGTAGTAAGCGTCCCCGTTTAGCCGGGTCAATGACCTCTAACCTAACCTTGAGGTCCCTTCTATGACGTCACGCGTAAACAAACCTAAAGTTTCCCTCCCGCCCCCTTGCCCTTAGGCGACAAACATTGCTTCCAGAGAGTATGGCGCCAGGTTTCAACCTAACTTTCACTTATTATTTACAAACCTAACCCTCCTCCACCCTTTTTAGGTCTTTAGTCGATTACGTGATGTCAACAAAGATGGCGGAGGGGTGAATGACCTTTCCTCTTAACTTTGTTATTGTCCCGTGATGTAAGCAGCCCCAGGCGATGTTATGTAAACAAAAGATGGCGGGGGCTGAATGACCTTCCCTGTAAATATAACTAACTTGTTATGGCAAAGGCGCCATTTTGAATTTTTGGCAATATGGGAGCCTGCGCGGTGAGTTTAAATTAATACTAACCTAATCCTAACTTTAACTTGTTATGGTTGCTGGATGTAAACAAACTTGTAGACAGCTTGTGGCCACCGTCATTTTGAATTTGAGACATAGCGGCTAGCGCGGTAATTGTAAATTAATGCTAACCTAAACTTAAACAGTTACTATTTGAATAAGGCGGCTATTTTTGAATATGGTGGCTAGAGCAGCAATTTTTAACCTAACTTGTTATTACTGGTTTGATGTAAACAATGCGCCATTTTGAACTTTAAACCTAAATTTAAACTTGTTATTTGAATAAGGTAGCCAATTACAATATGGCGGCCTAGCGCACTAATTAAATTATTTGAATAAGACTACCATGGTACAATATAGCTATAACTTTATACGACACTCGAAAAAAGTGACGAGCGGTAAGATATCAGACTCATAATTGAAAGATTCTATGTTTGAATCCTGCGGCTTTAACCATCTCTTTTTTTAAGAAACCTATCCCAGGTAATAAGGTAAATAAAGACAATTTTACAAATATGTAGTTTAAATTTTAGGTTAGTAGTTAAATGAGTGAGGTAGACGAGTATCTTACTTTGTTAACACCTGAGATAAAGGTATGCAAATGGTTTGTATGCCCTGAGAGTAAGTTATTACCGTAATATGGATTGTTTACTCCAGAACATTACCCTATTGGAAAAAGCTTGTATGCCCCAGGACAAAGCCATTAACTAGGTACTTTAGACATGTTGCGACTTGTAGGCGCCAATAGGAATGCAAGTTAGATAAAATCAGATAAGGATTCTTGGAAAAGGCCATTAAGGAATGCAGGTGACACTTTAAAAACCATTAAGATACCAATCAGGTAACGATTCCTTGAAAAACCCATTAGGGGATGCAGGTGACATTAAGAAGACGAACAGGTTGAAATATGTTCAGAGGGTAGCACTATATACGGGCATTTTAACTCTAGTGGAATATTCTACACCGTGCCTTGCCAGTGTTTAGAGCCTTTTACGCTACGATACTTGTGTCTACGAACGCTTCAGCAGCCAGCAGCCACAACTGTTACAACTTTATTGTGCAACAACTTGCGGCTACATCAGAGTTATTTACAACTGTTGCAGCAACCTACATCATACAATTTCATATATTTCAAGTAAGTGGTACCGTACTATCAAAATATAAACTGGCAAAGAAACTGATTTTGAATAGGGCAAGGGCTATTCCTACTACTGAGGCGCCCTCTGTAAGTAGGGAGGATATAGCACATTCTACTAGCAGAAACATTCCTGCGTTGGAGACAGCTAAACAGCTACCCTGTGAAGACAGCCTTTCTGTGTTTGGCTCACGCACTAATAATTGATATGGCTAGGGTAAATGGTGACCCAAAGTACGCATCATATAGAGATGGGTATGGACTACATAAACCTGTTGAAGAACTTCTGAAGACTTCCGGTGTTGATTTATCCAATTGCGGGGGGTTTAAAGAACTTCAACAGTTTCAGGAGTAGCTTTCGGATTACAAAATTGTGTTTGATGGTTTGTACCCTCATAGGGTGATGTTTAGCGGAAATTCCCTTTCGGCTAAGAAATTATACCTCCTATATGATCGGGACTCTGAGCACTATAATGTACTTACTAACTTGAAGGGTGCAATGGCAAATTTATCGATTATCTTAGACTATCTAGGCCATTCGCTGACAAGATGTAACGGTTGTGACACATACGATAAAACACAAGTGTGACAAAGTTTGCTCACTGTGTACTGCTACGCCACCCTGTACTAAAGATGAGTCCAAGTATTGTACATGTAACAGATGGTTTCTAAGTGAGAAGTGTTTCCAGAATCATCTAATTCTCAAAGTGAAAGTCTGTCAGTGGAGACAAGTATGCCGAAATTATTCATATTTGGCAACATTTGATTCTAAACATGAGTGTTTAAAGAAATTTTGTACACTTTGTAATAAAAACAACCCTCAGGCCATTTATGCTACGTGGCTCCACCGAAACCTAGCAAGATAACAAACAAGTATTTGTATGTTTTCTTTGATACGGAGTGCACACAAGACCTTGAAAAGTGTGATGGGTCTTTTGAGCATGTTCCGAACCTCATATGTGCTCAGCAGATGTGTTCTAAATGTGAAACCGTGGATGATGTTAATGTCGATTGTGAAGTGTGGAAAGCTTGTCCACACGTTCTGGCAAGACCCCGTGCGCAAATTTATCGATTATCTTAGACTAAGCCATTCGATGCCAAGATTTGTCATTTCACACAACTCTCTTGGATACGACGCAGTTTCTTCTCAGAAGGCTTTTGGAACTTAGATGGGAGCCGAAATTGATAATGGACGGTAGTAAATTCTGAGTATGGTTGTGGAAAGTTTTCATTTTCTGGATTCATTAAATTATTTGCCTATGAGATTAAAGAGCATGCCCAAATCATTCGACCTGACATGCAAGAGGTACTACCCCACTTCAACACGGCCAGCAACCTAAATTGTGGGTCCTTATCCTGATCCAGAATTTTACGGGGCAGACTCTGCTGATGAGCGCACCCAATTTATGCAGTGGCATGAAGAACAGAAAGTTAAGTTATTTTCGAACAAGGACGAACTGCTGGCTTATAGCATGGATGATGTGAATGTATTGAGGCAGGCATGCTGCGCGTTTCGAAATTTGTTTTTGAAATTGGTTAAGATGGGCCCCTTTAGGGAAGCTATTACAATATCTTCCATTTGCAATGAGGTATCCCGAGCCATGTTCCTGAAACCTGCTGCTGTAGGTATTATCCCGAGAGCCGGTTACCGTATGGGGATCGTCAGTCTATTGAAGGTCTTCAATGGCTGGCGTATATGGGACGGACTCGCAAAATTATTCATGCCGGTAATGGGAGGGAAATGCATTTGCCCGGGGTACCTAATGTAAAAGTTGATGGGTACTGTCAAGAGACAAAAAAAGTTTTTGAGTATTTAGGTTGTTTTTGGCATGGGTGTCTTTGCATGCCCAATCGACATAAACCCATTGGTAACACAGAGGAAACACTGGAGAACAGGTATGAGGAAACAATGGCGAGGTTGCAAAAAATCAAAGACGCTGGTTACACTGTTGTTTCGATCTGGGGGTGTGAATTTAGAAAACTATTGCGTAACACTCATGGCCTTGAAAATGAACTTTGCTCGCACCCCTATGTAAAGAACGCTCCAATTAATATTCGGGATGCCTTGTACGGGGGTACAGCCGAGGCTAGTAAAACATTAGAGTAAAGAATGGGGAAGAAATCCGATATGTGGATGTAATTAGTCTGTACCCCTATATTTGCAAGTACGGTAAGTTTCCGGTAGGCCACCCGAAAGTGTGCGTGGGTGCAGACTGTCCCCCTGACTGGATAGGGAGGGTGTTATTAAATGTAAGGTTTTACCTCCTAGGGGACTATCATCCAGTTCTTCAATACAAAAGCAACTCCAAACTGATGTTCCCCTTGTGTTCAGCTTGTGCCGACACTATGAACCAGGACGACTGTACACACTCTAATGAGGAGCGCTGTACCGTTGGGACATGGATAGTGGATGAGGTCCGCAAGGCCGTACAGATGGGTTATGATCTAATGGGCGTGTTTGAATTTTGGGACTATGAAGTAACGTGCTTTGACAGACACCAATTCAGGTCTTTTTGCAGAGTACGTGAACATGTTCTTAAAACTCAAACAGGAATCATCCGGCTATCCATCCTGGGTTCAAAGTGAGGAAAACAAGGGCAAATACATTAAGGACTACCGGCGCGCAGAAGGAATTGCTCTAGACAAGGCATCAATTTCCAAAAACTCAGGGCAACGTAATTTGGCAGAACTAAAATTGAACTCAATGTGGGGCAAATGGGCACAAAACCAAAACAAGACCCAGACTACAATTGACGACTTTGAGAAAGAGTTTTACGAGCTTCTACCAAGTCCGGGTACCGAGGTTACAAACCTCATATTTCCGAACGAAGAGGTAGCATGGGTCTCCTGGAAGTATTCCGAAGACAATGTCACCACGGGGAAAAATGTTAACGTAACAGTTGCCGCCTACGTAACTACTCAAGCTCGGCTCAAATTATATGGGTATTTGAGCAAATTGGGGAAGTCTGTTTTATACTGTGATAGTGTTATCTACGTTCAAAAGGTAGATGAACCCCCCAAAAGTAACAACAGGGGACTATCTGGGCGACCTCAGATAAGTTGGAGGAGTTTGGCTCTGGCTCCTTCATAGATGAGTTTGTTTCGGGCGGCCCTAAAAACTACGCGTTTTCGGTAATTTGCCCCTCTACCGGTAAACGCACAAATAAATGTAAAGTAAAGGGTATAATTTTGAACTATGCAAATTCAAAAGTTGTAAACTTCACTTCTTTGAGAAATATGGTTCTGGAAGACGCGCCACCTGTACATGTTCACGATGCCAAAAAGATCAAAAGGAAACATGGTGGCAGTAGTGTCAGAGCAGGAAACTAAAGAGTACAAGGTTGTTTTTAAGAAGCGCCGGCTTATGGACAATATTGATCTTAACCATATGGATTCTAATAATTTATTTATTTATTTCTGTATAAATAGAGATGTCCTTACACATAAAGTTCATTTCATAGCATGACGTTGAAGCTGCAACATGCATTTACACTAATTGTTGCAGGTCCTAGTAGTTGTGGGAAATCAACATTTGTAATTAGACTGTTAGAGTGCAGGGAGCAGCTTTGTGACGTGTTTACAAATATTGTGTCACAGTGAAAATAACGCCCCGCATCATCTCAAAACGTGACATTTGTTAAAGGCGTACCAGACTTTGAAAACCCTGAAAATGTACCTACGCTCATAGTGCTGGATGATTTAATGGACTCTGCTTATTCTACAAAAGTAAATTATTTACCAAAGGATCGCATCTCCGTAACATCAGAGTAGTTTTAATTACACAAAACCTCTTTCACCAAGGTCCGTCGCCACGTGATATTTCATTGAACAGCAAGTATATAGTTGTATTCAAGAACCCCAGAGATAAGACTCAAGTTGTACACTTGGCCCGGCAGGTTTACCCTGAAAACATTTCTAGTTTTCATAAGACATTTCTAGACGTCTGTAAAGATTCACACTCCTATCTGTTTCTGGACTTCACGCCATCAATTAAGTTTATTGAGATTTAGAACAAAGATATTTCCTGGGGAAAATACAGAAGTTTTGCGCCTTTTGAAGGTAATAAACCGGTTGAAGTCACAGTTACACTTTCTCCACGTACTTAAAGACGCTAAACCTCAGGCGAGACGCGCGTTACTTACATCTGCAGATGACGATTTAATTAAAGCCATTGTTGAGTGTGCTATAAACACATTAAATGGGAATCATAAATTAACTAAAGAGAATAAGGGCAAATTAAATAAATTTAAAAATCGTTTACGTGCGTTGGTAAATCCAAACATTACTTTCAAAAGTAAACGGAAACTTTTAGTTCAGAAAGGAGGGTTTATAGCTCCTTTACTAACCAATACTTTGTCAGGTGTTATAGGATCACTAATAAGCGGTAATGATTAACACAAATGGCGTTACAACGTATGATTTTAGTACCCCCGGAATTGTGGGAAAAACGCTGTCAAACACCTTCACCACCGCCTGTTAAAGAATATAGATCATAGTTACAATAAATGGACTCGTGTTCGTTTGCACCAAGACCCGTACTTGAAAACTGAAAAACTTAAACGGGATCCTATCCCCATTCCAATAATAGAAACTACACGTAAAAGCGGGCCTTTTAAGTTAGAGTCTGAATTAGAAACTAATTCTCAGCCAGTCCATTCAAAGTACATTCATAACGTGTTGAGACGTACAATGTCTCACGATCCTACGTTGGGTGTGTACCAAAATGAAACTGATGGTTCTTTTAAAATTGGTAGTTCTAGTTTTAAATGTACCGATAAACACGTGTTTGTAGACGGCAGAAAGTACAAGGCAACACAGGGTCTCTGGGAATTACTTACAAAGTCTAAACCTGATAAAACGCGGTTACTTTTCAAGACAGACATAAGCAAATACTCCTAGTCTAACGCGCATAGAGTTAATTATAGTCCCACAGGTAAGATCAAAGCTAACAAAGGAATCAAGTATACGCGCTTTATTTCGCAACTCTTTACTGACAAAAAGGAAGTTCCTTGGGAATCTGTGTAATGTCTCTAGGTCAAATTTATTACGATCCTAAACATACAGCGGGGTTTAGTTCAGCAGCAAAGTGTTGCTAAAAGTAATAAGAGAAATGTCGAAGAGTGGCTGTCAGATCAAGACACGTACACTCTGCATAAGCCAGTGCGCAAAAGATTTCCTCGAAATCCATACACTGTTACCAATATTGACGATGTTTGGGAAATTGATCTTGCGGACTTAAGTTCCTTGTCGAGATACAATTATAAATACAAATACCTCTTAAATGTAAATGACATATTTTCCCGTTATGCCTGAAGCGTACCTTTCAACGACAAGACCGGCAAGTCAATCGTAGCGGCTTTAACAATTTTATTTCAAAATAGAAAACCCATTACCATACAATCAGATAAAGGCAGAGTTTGTTAATGCAACTGTCCAACAGTACTTGAAACGTCAGGGAGTCGACTTTCATACGACTCATAACCCTGATATAAAGGGGGCTGTTATTGAGCGATTTAATCGTACTCTAAGAACAAAATTGTATTTCACTAAGAATAACACGTACCGCTACTTGGACGTTATAAATAACCTTCTAGCAAGTTACAACTCTGTCCATTCTACAATAGCCATGGCCCCGAGCAAAGTGTCTCCCTCGAATATTTATTATGTATGGCAAAATGTAAATAGCCTGCGGGCTAAAATTCCTCACGGACGCGTCAATTTTAAAGTAGGCGATCTTGTAAGAATAACAAAGCAGAAAGTAGCTTTTGTTAAAGGCTACGAACAGACATTTTCAACAGAAATATTTAAAGTTGTAAAAGTAATTACACGCGTGCCACAACCTGTTTATGAACTGTCGTACTTGCAAAATCGTAGTATAGAAGGGCAATTTTACAGCTATGAACTTGGTAAAGTCACTGCATCACATGAAACTGCGTTTCAAATAGATAAAATAGTGCGCACACGTAATAAAAACGGTACTAAACATCTTATCAAATGGAAAGGTTACGAGACCTTCAACAGTTGGGTAAACGCGTCCGATATTTAAAAAATATAATGGATAATTTTTAGGTAACATTACCATCAGACAGTTCCGGTTATTACCCGGCGAATACAATAGCTAATTTTACAACTAAATTAGCCACAGCGCTCCAGTTGCAACATAACAAATGGGAATTCGGTTTAGTAGAAATATCGTATCCTAATGGCTACAAAAAACGTTTCCGACACAATACAATCCGCAAGAGGTCATTTTTCCTGTTAAAAATTATGAATATATGCTTGATCTCACAAATATTCCTGATTTGTTAGAACCGTCTAAAAAGGAAAAGTTTATGCGTATATTTAGTGAGTACCTAAATAAATATACAGAAAAAGCGAGTACGCAATTGTTTAATTCGTGCTACGGGGAAAATTCTGTTAAAATTGATAATCATATAGTATCTCACTTTCCTGCCCGTATATATAAAGGACTTTAAGATTTAGCTGAAACAATTATGAAACCAGCTAATTGTCATACTTCTAGAATAACTGTATCACTAAAAGATAACCCCGATTTTACTACACCAGAGCCTGTTTATGTGTATACAGATATTATAAAACTAAATTTGGTTGGAGATTCCTACGTTAAACTTTTAACGACTCTACATTTTCCTTCCAGTACAGGATATCAGAGATTTGACTTTCCTTTATATAGACCAGGAGAACAATCGTTTATAGAGTCCATTACCATTCGTTTAGTTACAAAAAATGCAGATGTGCTATTTGAAGATAGCGATATCCCTTGCGTTGTAACATTACATTTTAAAAACAAGACCTCAGCGCAGTAAAACTCAGCATACGAATTACAATGGATCGATAGACACGATACTATGTTAATCAAGGCAGTGGTGGCGGTGAAGTGGGTCATGTTTACAGGGCTAGTTTTAGGGTTCAAAGGGGTAACGGCATATGGTCGATTTCAGGGACTCTCGTTTTGTTAAACCGTTGTATTCAGGGGCAAAGGCGGTCGAAAAAGAGGCTTTAAAAACAGGATCAAATATAATAACCGACATGCTTAATAAAGAGCCGGAACAGCCCGTTCCGTTTATGACATGTATGTAAAAGAACTGCAAGCCATGTTACAAAGCAGCTATGCGATGGCACACAAAAATTTGATATCAAATGTTTATAACAAACGGCAATACGACCAGTATGTGCGTGTATCTACGTTTCAAATAGGCGAACAAATTTTGGTGAAAGACGAAAGTGTTCGTAGGGCAAGATCCAAGAAACTAGAATCGCCATACGCTGGGCCGTATGAAATCGTGGGAATTAACACTAGAAGCGACAAGGCGGTCAATTTGACCGGTGCTGACTTTTGACTCTATTTTTCTGAATCCGTGTATTGTACTAACGCGGCACGTTTAGACTTTTCATTAGAGTGTCTACAATAGGGGGAGTCAAACTTGTCCGCATCTAGTACCATTGATTGAAAATGCCACCTTCAAACACCAGACGCAGTCATTTTGACCGCAGTCGTCCCATGTACTATTTCAAGGCCATAGGTTTTGCAGTCCCCGTAGCTTGGGGAGGGAACGGTCACGTAGTGATGACGTAACGGGACAGTGCCACTTCCATTTAGGAGAGTCAACAGTTTCGGCCAGGCCACTGGTCAGGATGCACCGTCGAGCCCGTAACCTCGAAACTGACAAACTGTTGCGACAACTGCAGAACATTCCTGAGGACAAGTCTGATGCAAGTGATGACATCTTTGAGCCAAATGGGGATGAGGATGAGGATTACGAGCCACCCAAAGCTGCAAGTGATTCGTCAAGTGACTGCGATGCAAAAGATAATAAACGTTGGCCGAAGAATTGGATGATGTGCAGCAACAAGTCATGCGTGCCGGACAGCACTAAGATGGCGGACGAAGAGAGCCAGCGTGCGGAACGAGCGTTCAAAACGCTAGTGAATATCATTGAAAAAAGTGGAAATTTAAGAAAGGACCTGAGGAACGATATTTTAGAATCAGTAAGTATTCTAAGGAAAGTACTATCTAATCTGATATCACAACTAGACATTAGGAGTGATGAAAACAAGGAACTACTGGTAGAGGTTAAGAAAACACGAGAGGCAATGGTAGAAAGGCGAGAGAGACAAAATGAGAGACCGGTGGCGCCATCTCCGGACAACTTGCAGCAAACAGCAAGCAGGCGTGCACGCCAACCTTCTCCACCTACCGGGAGGAACAGACAACTCTTCTCAGAAGTGCTGAAAGGCGGGGGAGACAAACGATACAAAATATCGCTGAAAGCAAAGGACAACGAAATATCTCCAGAGCAGATCAAACTTCAATTGAAGAAGGAAATAAATCCAACAGATATTAAAGTCGGAATTAAGACCTTCAAAACACTTCGTGATGGAAGAATAATAATAGAAACAGGAAGTGAAGAAGAACTAAATTCACTCAGCTCGGCGATCAGCACTAAGTGTGGAGAACAGTTGGAAATTAGAAAACATCAACTAAGAAAACCAAGAATAATAATTTACAACGCTCCAGAAGAAATTCCAATAGAAAATGTAACTGATATCATCAAAGCTCAAAATCCTGATATTACGCAAAATGGAGAAGACATGGTGGCAAAATTCAAGTACAAAACCAAGAAAGGGAATTATAACATTGTAATTGAGGTGGGACCACAGACCCGAAAACAAATTCTCCAAACCAAATTGAAACTCGGATGGGAAATATGCAGTGCAAAAGATTATTTGGCTCCAATTAGACGCTACAGATGCAGTCGGTTTAACCACAAACACAACGAATGTAAAGGAGAAGTCACCTGCCCCCACTGTGCGGGAAAGCATACAATGCAAGAATGCACAGCCTCTACAAGTGAACACAAGTGTATTAACTGCACCACATACAAT
>Ga0268261_10002307_pt1 | contig 13620 bp, 17 predicted proteins | sample TergutNc150P1_FD_190353 | JGI IMG/M metagenome (GOLD analysis project Ga0268261, IMG submission 190353) | Nasutitermes corniger P1 segment gut microbial community from laboratory colony in Florida, USA - Nc150 P1 (SPAdes) (version 2) | ecosystem: Host-associated > Arthropoda: Insects >... | reverse complement strand
TGTTGTATAGATTTGGATAAATACATTTTCCCTTGGTAGACATGTTTTATATGGTGGGGCTTATCTTGATTAGAATTGTCCTGCATTTGGGTAAATACAGTATTCATAGTTATTATGTCATTTAGAACTATATAACATTTATTTGGAAGGCAGTACTAATGTGAATCGTGTGAGATTTGGGGTGCTCACAACAGTGACTGTGAAGGTTTCTGGTTTCTGGGATGAGATTCTCTGTACTTAAGTAAACAGATGTATATAAAATTCTGATACCTGCTTACCAAACTACATGGCACCTCATCTCAGAACACAGCAATTCTTAAAGAATAATTAGTTCTCCTTTTTTGTCAAATGTTGTGTGTCTAGTGGTCCTGTTCATAGTTGAATATGGGAACAAATGTCTAGAAAGAACGTGCATAGTTTTAGTGAAGAATGACCAGTGAATAGACACTACCCAAGGCTCGTATTTTTGTTTTACTGCATTGTTGCTTGTTAATCAGGTATATTAATGAATATTCACAAATTTTTTATTTTCAGGGCCACCAGTGGAAGTCGTAGTCGTAGTAGAAGTGCAGAGCAGAAGAAAATCAAAGAAAAGGAAGAGAAAAAGAAGAAACCAGAGAAACCAAAACCGAAAGCACGATCTAGGTAAGAATTATACTAAATAACATGGTGTTTTGTTTTAGGAAGTTGAACGTATCCCTACAGCTTATCATTGGTTCACAGACTGCGTTTTGTGTTACATGGTTGGTGAGTGACTGTATGCATGTTACACTCACATTTCCAGATACTGGATGAAGGAAATTTCAGTACTGTACAACAAAGTTCTACAGTGTCATGTCTTGAAGACAGTGCTCTTTATAGTCAAACTGACATGGTTATGCTGTCATCTATATCAGATATAGTTTGACTGCCTGTATGCTTTTTCCACCTGTCCAGTTGGCAGTGCAGGATTCTTGGAAATTTTCGTCCTAACTGTTATGTCCAAGACGTGTTCAATCCTGTGGTTCACCCGTCAGTCTCTTAATCAAAGGGTATAAAGGAGCCATTGTACCTTGGGGTAAAGCTGGTCAGATTGTAGTGCCATGGTCTTGAAATGTTCATTTCCATGCTGAAGTGAAAACTGCACAAGGTAGGCTACTAACTGGCCATTATTTATACCTGACATTTGGCACTGTGCATCATACCACATGATGCTTATACCTGACATTAGGTTAGTAAGGGTTAATTACTTTCTGCATTCAAAACATACGGAGTGTACAAAATGTATTAAAACTTTGTAATATTTATATCTCAGAAAAAACTGCTGCGGTATGCATTATCACACTTCTTGTACCTGCAACTGAGCGAGATGGTTTAAGTGCTGTCACTTGTGATGTGTAATTGGGAAGTGCTCAGTTTGAACTCATCTGGAACCATGACTACCCTGCAGAGATTTTTCAGGGCTTGCTCAGGTTCTCCAGATACCCTGAGATACTACCTTAGATTAGGCCAATACCAGTTTTTTCCAAGTCTTTCTCAGTATTATTGTCCACTAAGCATACTTCCATTACCTTATGGAGAAGGGGGACCTTCAAAGGCTAGGGGAAGAAACCCCGATAGAAAATCAGCCTCCTCAGAGGCTTAGATGGCAGCCCCATCACTGAGATTGGGTGCTGTAGGCTAATAACTTACACACCTTAAGTATAGTATTATTAAGGAAACTGAATACCACCATTGATTAGTAGAATCGGAGTTTCTGACATTGTCGCAGTGTTATTAAAGAAATTAATGTAAGTACCATATTTACCCAACCATAGAGTGAGAACTTTTCCCTGATTCATCATCTTGAAAATGGTGGTTTGCATATTGTTTTGCACAAATTTAAGTTTGTTCTATGTAGGTATTTTCCTGAAAATTAGATATTGTGAGGGTGTGGGTTCCTCTTGTATTTGAGTAAATACAGTTTACATGGAATCTGAATCCAGGCAGCTTGTTCAGAGATATTTCATTGTACTCCACACAAGAGCAGTGAATCATTGGCACTGACTAAGATATGGGCTGGCAGTTTTGATTATAGGTTTCATCTGTATTGACACCCGGAGCCACTGTAACTCCAGCAAGCCATAATTATACATTTTGCTGTTTATGTTTCCATCCCAGATGCTGAGCAGTATGGATGGTTACCCAGAGAAAAGCCACTACAGAAAAATGCATTGTTGTATTACATTGTCAGATATTTTGAACCGTTAAAATGTAGAAAGATGTTTAAGAAGCTGTCTCACAAACAAATTGATTGTAGTTTGAGCTGCTTTCGAAACAACAGTTACACACATACTGAGAACTGAAGAACTGTATAAAATTTTATATGTTCCATATCTTTGCATTAAAGAATGTTGTTTACTTATATGATAAACCAACAAAGGCATATTTCTAACTATGTTCATTCACATATTATTATTCTGCAACATGTTTCATCACCTCCATGACCATCATCAGCGTGTTTTATGATGCAAATACAATTACAAATATTTATTGTATCCTTGTTATAAGACACCCTGGTGATGGTCACACAGAGGGTGACTGAAATATGTTGGTGCTGAATAATAATATGTGATTGAACATATTTATAAATGTGCATTTGTTGGTTTGTCACATAAGTAAACCATATACAATGTTCAGCAGGGAATGTCTTACGAATTCCACCAGATGGTACTGGAACAGTAAGAGTAGCATGCACAACTTCTTAATGGTAAGGAATTTTTTACGTATATCTGGCATTAGGCAATGAAAAGTTGTACCATCCCTGCTGTAGATCAAAAAAAGTACATAATACTGTCCAACTGCACAAAACTTGTGTATTGGGATTTTTTTTTAAATCAAAAGCAGTTCCCAAATGTGCAGCAGCACATTATTTTACTGATTCTTATACCCACAAGTACCAGTCAATATCATGTAGTCTTTTGGATGGCATGACTGTTCTATCATTTCATAGATAACAGTTTTGTAATCTAAGCAACATGTATTGAACTTGAACTTTAGTGAGGTGAAATATAAATCATTATATAGTTCTTCACTGCATGAATGCCTTCAGTTAACTTTTAATGCATGAATGGAAAACTTGCACATTAAATGTATATTTTTTCATCTGACAAGGAAAGCACTGTCCTGCAATGTATATTTAAATTGAACAGTACTCTGACTGTTTGCTAGAAACATGGGATTGAAAAGGTGATCCACTGGAGTTTAATACATTGTCACGAAATAATTGGTGATTTACATGTGTTACACATCTGAACTCTGCCATAGGCTTTCTACTGTGAACTTTATAAGAAGAAAGTACTAGACCATTAATATTTAATCAAAGTTGGCAGGGACTGCATGCATTGTGACAAATGTTTACCACATGACTTGCATCAGCCTGACTTCACCAATGAGGGCCAGTCAGGTACAGGTGGTGTTATGGTGCTTACTTTCTCCACATGTTGGTGTTCTTAGGTGATTTTAAATGTATTAGTGATGATGTTTGTGGTACTTGTATCAGTAACTTTGTTTATTGGGCTTTGGAAATGAAAGTAGAAGCAAGTGAACACAAGGTTATTGACTTATCCACAGACAAATGAGGGAACTGGTATTTAATTATTACCAGTACTTCATTGTGGGAAGCAGACAGTGCTATTTGTTGGGCAGTTGACGGTGTTGCAAAGTGTCAGAAGTGAGTATTTGAGTTGTGTGCTAACAGCATGTTTGCGTCTGGACTTGCAGTACCACGGCTGGCAACTGCGTCTTTTTGCCAAGTGCAGTGTCAGTCTGCCTTTATTAAAGATCCCGGGGCTAGTAATGCACTGGCTTCTGTGTTGTAATGCCATTGCAGATGGGCACAGCAGGTTTCAAAATGTTGCTACTTATCTACCATGTACTCACTTGGTGTTGCAGCCCACAAGACAGCGATTTTTACAGTCACCCTTCTGGGAACCTCTGATTCCTTAGTGTGTTATATGCCTTGTAAACTTATTCCAATCTGTATGTACTTGGGGAGCTTCCTGTATATTTTTGCACAAAACTGGGCCTTTGAGTGGGTGACACTCCCAGTTATTGTTTGGGAGGTGCCAGGTTTGGATCTGAGCCCAGAGTACCTGTCCTGACTGAGATTTTTCATAGTTTTACTTAGTCCCTTCTGTACACATTGGGCAAACATTGAAGTTTTCATGAAAAAATTGTTTTGGACAGAAAATGTAGTCTGTGTTGAAGATATTATTCACTGTGCTGTAAATAAAGTATGATTTTTTTTTAAGATTACATTGTTTATAAACTTAGTCATGCTAAATCCACAGTAAAATTAGAATAAAAAAGACATTTAAAAAATGTGCAATTGTAGGTATATAACTTTCTTTGTGCCTGTGAATAGTACAAGTGAGAACTGCTTTCTTTGTACTCATACATTTATGCAAGTTGCTGGATCTCAGCAGACAAGACTTCATTCCTCACAGTAACATGTGACTAGATATTTCTTTGTATGCCTTCATCAAGAGTTACGAATATGCCACAAGGCTTTGTTTATGCCTAGTTGTGTTCCTGAAAAAGTATGCATAAATCATTATTGATATTCCCATAAGAAATAATGGAATAAGTAGGGGTTAGGGACAGTCAATACACCGACAGCCACTATGCAGATGGTATATAGACATATATATTATTGTTGTGTTACTGTTATTACTTAAGAAATAATTGATATTTATTTTTAGCCTGGGTGAATTGAAAGGAAATTGTAAACAGCTTGTGTAAACTTGCGTGAAATGCTGGTTGAGATGGTTCGAGGAAGATGGTGATGCTGGCTCTAGCTGTGTTAGAGATGGAGGGCTCCGAGGCAGTAGGCTGGGTCAGATGACGATGGGTGAGCGGTGATGACGGTAGCGGGGTTAGAGTTCCAGGAGGGAGAGGGTTTGTCTGAGTCAAGTGATTAAATAGGTGATGGTGGTGGTGGTAATGCAAGGGTGGTGGACAATTGTGCACTTAATGCCAGATAACCGCTCAGCTGATGGGTGGACTGAGGTCGACAGTTCAATCTTTTTGTTGTTTTGCCAAATGAATCCAGTGGCTTCTGAGAGGCTTTCATCTTCCTTGCTTTCATTATTTTGGAATAACATCTCACTGATGCTGAAACAACTCTTTTCACTTTGGAATTTCTTTTCGTGTTTGGATCTTCTTTGTCAAAAACTGTAAGTTTTGTCAATGATTTACAGTACTGTGGACAACATTTTGCTTGTGAGCTCTTACACAGTTTAAACCTCTTTTGTTTCCTGCTTCCTTCCTACTTTTGTTTTCTAGTTCAGTTAAATCTTTTTCAGACATTAATAAATTTACATCATCATCCATCTCAGCTGTGTTAAAAACCCAACCACATTTGTGAATTGTAGGTTTTTTTCTTTTGTTAGATTCAAATCCTCATCAACACAGATTCTCTCACAGTCTTGTAACAGATAAGGGCACATTTTTTTCTGAAGTCTGCATACACAAAAGTGTAATTGCATCTCTAATAGCAAAACTTTTCCAAATTCTTTTACAATCATGTTTTTATCATCCACAGCCTTCACCAACATGTTTTCTTCAAATAATAGGTTTTTAATGTCAATATCACTCTTTGATCCCTCAGTTGTATTAGAGCATTGAGTTTGGGGGGATGAACGGAACTTTTGTATACTCACAAAGATCCTGAAACATTGTAGGATGATCGGGGGCATTATTGATTAGGAGAATTTTAAAGGCAGGGTTTTGCTTTATGCAGCATTTTTGCAGTTCGCCTTCAAGATTTGATGTGAGGTAGTCAATAAAAGGTGCACCTGTTACCCACCCCCTTTGCATTTGAATAAAAATGCACCGGTAAAACATGTTCCACATTGCCTTTTAGAGCACAGGGTTGTGCAGAATGGTACACCATCACTGGCTTCAATGTAAAATTCCCTCATCATTACCACCTAAAACCAGAGTAAACCTCTGTTTGGCAGCCTGAAATCTGAGTGAATATTTTTCCACTTGATAGTCAAGTCCTATAAGTCATCCTTTTCTGAAAACGGTAATGTCATCGATGTTGTAAATTTGTTGAGGTGAATAACTTCCATTCTCATTAATATGCTTCAATTCTGTAACAGTCCCTACAGCAGCCACAATGTCAGCAGAATTAGCTTCCCCTCTCATTTTAATGCTACGGAAATTATATCTCTTCCTGCAGTTACAAAACCAACTTCAACTTGCATTACATGGTTAGCACTGTCATCATCCTTTGACAGATGCTCTTATAGAGAATGAGCTTTGGCTTGAACCAAAGCTTGCCTGCAGGCCTGTGGCATTGATTCTGTCTGTCAATCCAAGTTTTCAACATTTTGTCCGTATGTTCCACGTTGTTTAGTAGAACTCTGTGAATAAATTCTTTCAGCGCTCTCACTTATTCCTGTCCTGGCACTTTGTTTAATTCTATCAGCAATATTATAATTCATCTTCACCATGCTTTTGGCCATGCCAAGAATTTGACAGAGATTCATATTGTGCTCACCTCTTTCCAAGCTGATTCATTACTTGTACTCTCTCTTCAGTACTGATTGTCTTCTTTTTTTTACTTGGGTTGCACCAGGAGATGTAGACTTATATTTTTCATTCATTTAATGGAGAGAAAGGACTTAAATATGTTAAAATGAACATGCCATCCACTACCCAATATCTACCTCAACTTAAGCAATGGACAGATGGTGAGGGATGCAGTTTCCAAGCATGTATCAGAGGTGGTTTCCAGTCAGGGCACTGCCTCCCAGTCTTGTTCTGCCTCTTAGGTTTCGTAGATTCTTGCCAGCAAAATAGAGTGCAGCCAGCCAAAGGATGTAAACCGATAATGAGAGGGCATAAACTGAGAAGTGGTGTAAATTGGTATGGGGGCATTAAAGCAAAAAGGTGTAAAACCAAAGGCATGAAACAAGGCCTGCATGTACATTTTTCTTTGTAATTTTTGTGAGCCTCCTGTACTTTTTCAGACATCGGATGACTAGTTGTATACCTTCTTCAGCGATCTCATCTGTGCATATCACTGTCTTATGAATGCGTGCTGACTTGTAATAGTGTCAGTAGGCATCTTGCAAATGTGGCATACTGATAAAAGGTTTTGCTGTTGGTATGAAAGCCTAGTGCTGGTAGTGGGGTTGTGAAGTGAGCAGCACATGTTATATTGATGCCTGTAATTTTCAGTGATAGAGATGGTTTCTTTAAAAATATGTGGGCAGATTTGGTGCCTATTGTGATTCTGTTTCCCCATTTTTTGTGATCAATTTTTAAACCCATCTGTGAGCAAAATTTTCAAGCTATTTCCATATTTTTATAGTAGCCACTTCTGTTTCGTCTCCTCATCCTCATGAGAGTTGAGTAATTGAATTGATATGTATATGTTATTCCAGATCTGCTTCACCTCGTCGAAAACGTAAAGAACGTTCACCCACACCACGTCCCACAAAGATTCATGTGGGTCGCCTTACACGCAATGTCACTCGTGATCACATTCTGGAAATATTTTCAACTTATGGCACCGTGAAGAGCGTGGATTTTCCACAAGACAGACTGCACACCCACACTGGCCGAGGATTTGCTTACATTGAATTTGAGACCCCCAATGAAGCAGAAAATGCCATGAAACATATGGATGGAGGTATGGGCATGAGGAAGGAATGCAATTCTTAGGTGCAGTAGTGGTTAGCTGTATGTTTGCAATTCATAATCATGGTTGAAACATTCTGTTTTGACCTTCATATATGCACTGCATCAAAATGCACTATATCTGAGGTGAGTGTGTCCTTATGCCAGATAATTATGCTTGTCATGTACTAGGTATGAGTGTGACCCATTTTGTTGCAGGTTTTATCTTTAACAGGGCATTGCCATGTGTTAATTCAGTGACTTTATTTTCTTGTATATGTGACCAAGATAGGTCATTGAGTAGAGTAACTCTCCCACAGACTGGATGACCAGAATATCAGGGTTCAGTTCCTGGTAGTATCAAGAAATCTTTCTGTCTTCCACAGTGTCCAGACTGGCTCAGGGGTCCACTCAGTCTCACTGAATGATTGCTGGGGCTGTTTTGTGGGCCTACAAGGAGCAAAGCATGAATCTGGCCACATACTTCAGTGTAGTGCTGCCTTAAGATGCAAGGAACTATACTTCAACTTCCCTTATATATTCAGGGCCTAATTGAACATGGGGAAAACTTACCTGTAGGAAAAGTTTGCTGTATAGGACTATTATGTAGTGACATCACATCTTGTCTTAGCTTATGTTTTAATTTGTGTGCATAGTAACATTTACCTCTTATATGTTTGGTGTGTCTGCTTAATTTGTGTTGGAATCTTCCAGAGTCATAGAGAATTTTATTTGGCCATTAATTTTGGAATTTCTGCTTATATGTTCTTAATACCTGCTTTATATGGCAGGTATGTTGAGACATGAATGATTAGTAATGTCTTAAGCCAGAAATTTCATACAGTTGTTTGAGATTCAGATGATGCTACTTCAGGTATAGCATCAGTTACATGTTTGATTCTGGCCATCATCTTGTTTTAAAAAGTTATAAAACACTATCATTTGGGGACAGGACCAGTCACTGTTCTGATGGTAAAAATACACATGAAACCTACTCATTTGGGCATGATGGCAAAGCTGCTCTCAGCCTTGGGTTGGGAAATTGAAAGTAGCATAGCTTATGATGACAATCATAATCATCATCACACTTCTGAACATCTGCCTGCTGGGAAGCCTTCACCTATCCCAGATTGTGTGTGGGATTAGACTCAGTCAGGGGAAGGAAATTCATCATATTCCCTAAGGTCAAAGGGCATGTCCCAGGAATTTGTGTACTACATGACATGTTTGTAATATTATTGCTTCCCCCCCCCAAAGATGTTTTGGTTAAACTTGTATTCTATAGATATTTTTGGTGACCACCTCTTTCACTGAAATAACTGAGGGGTACATAGATACATTTGTAAGCTTCCAGGTATTTTTGATTTCCTGGGCCACAATTTCATATTTTCTCTGTCTGTGTTGTTGTTGTTTGTCATCGTCTTCGTAACAATGATGAAAAGTTCTATGAAGTAAAACATTCTCGATAGAGATTTTATCTCTAAAATGTGATTCCTGAGTCCAAACAAGATGCACATAATAATTTATAGAAATCTGTATGTTTATAAAGAACTTCAGTGTATATATATATATATATATATATATATATATATATATATAACTAAAAGACTAGGCATTAAAAGGTTTTTACAGCTTGAACCATTCTACAGTGTGTAAGTTCTCAGAAACAACGTCCATTGTAGGTGTAAGAACTTACTGAACTGCATTCTATTTTCGTAATTCTTGTCAACATTTCATATAGTTCCTGTCCAGTCAGGATTGAAAACTTGAATGGATTAAGAACATTGTAAGCATTTTTCTTCAGAGAATTATGTTTTTAAAAATTTATTGTGTCTAACACATTTAGATCATCAAGTATTATATGCCTTATTTCTGGAACATTCTTTTTGTATGGGTTTGTGAATATTGAAAAATTTAAATAAAAGTTCTGTCTTCAATAGGCCTCTGCAAGACTCAGTTTGAGCTTTTGTTATATTGATTTCACAGGCTACTGTATGACAATCTATGCACATGATCACTGACTTTAATAGACACCAACTTCCTTCTCAGTGTCATATTTCTTGCAATCTCAGGACAGATTGATGGACAGGAAATTACTGCAGCACCAGTACTCCTGCCTAAACCCAGGCCAGTGCCGCCTCGTCGCAGTCCACCCATGCCTCTTCGCAGGCCACCACCTCGCTGGGGACGTTCTCCACCACGGTGAGTTTTATTGCTATCGTTTCTCATAATATTTGAAACAAGCTTTTGTTCTCTGCTTGTTTTTAAAAGGAGGCTTATTTTATATGCCAGTTTTATTAATGTATTGCACTTAACAGCACTGCTTCTGATACCACAGCATGACATTAATGAAGCTCAAGAGATGTTATGCATAAGTGAAGTACTGTAGATATTCATTTTAATCAGTGGTAGTGGATGCTGTAAAATACTGCAAAGTACGAGGGTGTATCAAAAAGTTCCAAGACTGGACCTATAGACTAGAATGTATTTACTTGATTTAAGTTTGGGCAGCATCCCCTTCAAAATAGTCCCCTTGTGCAGCGACACATCGATCCCAGCGCCGTTGCCACTGCTGGAACACGTGCTGGAAGTCCTGTTCTCGAAGCATACCAAGAACATTCTGCGATTCCCGCTGGATCTCCTCCTCTCTGTCAAAATGGCGACCCTTTAGCTGCAGCTTCATCTTCGGGAAGAGGAAGAAGTCGCAAGGGGCCAAATCTGGTGAATAAGGGGGATGCGGAAGTGTGATAATGCCTTTGTGGGCAAGAAACTCGCGCGTTATAAGAGCTTGGTGAGAGGGTGCATTGTCATCATGGAGCAGCCAATACCCCGCGCATCACAGTTCAGGTCGTTTTCGCTGAATGTCCTCCCTCAGACGGCGAAGAACATTGCAGTAGAACTCAGCATTCACCGTCTGGCCTTCGGGGACAAATTCATGATGCACAATCGCTCGAATGTCGAAAAACATGATGAGCATGCTTTTGGTCGCACTGCGGCTCTGCCTCGCCTTCTTTGGTCTTGGGGATCCTGGGCTCTTCCATTGAGAAGACTGTTGTTCAGTCTCGGGATCATACCCATAGACCCAACTCTCATCCCCAGTGATGACCCTCGACATGAAGGATGGGTCATCCATGGCATGCTGATGAAGCTCTTGACAAATTGCAACACGGTGCTGTATCTGTTCGGCGGTCAGAAGCCTGGGTACGAACTTTGCAGCAATGCGGTGCATGTTCAAATCACACGTGAGAATTGTCTGCACTGTTCCGCATGACACATTAACGATTGTAGCAATGTCCTTAATGGTTCTCCGACGATCCTCATGCATAAGCCGCCGAATTGTTTCCACATTTTTAGGTGTTGAGCTCATGGAAGGTCACCCTGACCTCTCATCGTCTTCGAGTGATGTTCTGCCTCTCTCGAAGCGTGCGTGCCACTCGAAACACCTCGCACGACTCATGGCCTCGTTTCTATACGCATGTCGTATCATTTCAAAAGTCTCCACTCCAGATTTGCCGAGTTTCACGCAGAATTTGATGTTTGCTCTCTGCTCCAGTTTCACATCCATGCTGAAATCGCAAATGTGAAGAGACACATGGTGACAAATACTCGCGTTGTGCAACTCCCAGTGTTCACACAGCGACGCCACTTGGCATGCTGAGTGGTGACGTTCCCTGCTCCCAAGCACAGCGCGCTCATTCACATACTGCCATCGGTTGGCGGTCTATGGAACTAGTCTCAAAACTTTTTGATACACCCTTGTAGGTTGATTTTGTGAGATGAAGTTCTCACAATGGTGCTGTTTGTTACAGAATCAAGTTTTCAGGAATGTTGATTGAAATAGTTAACTGTCATTTGGAGGGTCTCATTGCCTCCATTAGAATTGAATCTTCATAGATTGATATTATTGATGGTTAGATACACACCTGAAACACTGAAGTTTATTTTAAGCCTGACTGTGCAGCATCTTCTAACTGCAGAACATTCTTGAATTGAGAGATATATTGAAGCATAGTCAACCAAATCTTTATTCTCCTTTGAAATGTGGTGCCTAAGTGGCCTGAATATTACAGAGTTGAATGTTTATGTTTTCTCAGGCATCCTTTTTCTTTGATGTAATGCGTGTGGGTAAAATTTTCCTTTCCTGTCATTGTTAACGTCAAATGTAGGGTTGATGACAATATGCATAATTATTTCTCGGTACACTTTTTCCACTGCTTATAGACTGTACTCCTTCTCTGGACCATAATCCAATTTTTGTTTGTTATCTTGACATTTTGTGTCATAAATCACACATCAGTGCTGAAAATCACACACAGCATATCTTAAACAATAACTAAGATTATATTATTTTGTACATGTATTAAAATATTAAAATAAATAAGATTATATTATTCTAGATGTGGTGTCTTTTATTTTAGTTTCATTTTTATTGTATTTAATGATGTGTGAGTACTGGTGACTATATAGCATCGCATGGTAGAATGATAAACAGTGAATTAGAAAGGATGTGGCTGGAAGTGGTCATTGCCTGATTAGTGGTACTACTTCAGCATTTGTCTGAAGGGACTGATAGTTGCTTGTGCAATGGTCCGTCTAAGCTGTATGCATACGCACACAGGTTATGAAATCAGCACATATAGGAAATTGAAATACACACACACACACACACACACACACACACACACACACACACACACAAAATAATAATAATAATAATAATAATAATAATAATAATAATAATAATAATAATAATAATAATAATAATAATAATAATAATAATAATAATAATAATAATAATAATAATAATAATAATAATAATAATAATAATAAAGTTGTGTTTTGACTTCAAGTGTCTGCTGTACAGTTTTGTGATGTACAATTATCTATTGATTTGCCTGCGAACTCAGGAAGTATTTGTTTTTTCAAATTTAAAATATTCGATTTGTTACCCATTTTGCCACTGTTTGGATTCTGCTGCCTGGAGTGGTTGCACCAGTTGCCCTTCTCCTAACTGCGTCCGTATGTACGGGACTGCAGTGCAGCCGAAAATCTTGTCTCGGAGCATTTGAAAATGTTTTAAAATGGTGGCTGCTTATTGTAATGCATGTCTTCTTCAGAAGTCAGGGGTATATGATTGCAGTATTGTGTGTATGTAATCTGCAATTGTGTGTTGCAGACCCCTTGAAGAGGAAGTGTCAATGTGGAAGTTCATCATAGAGGCAATGGACAAGGAAGGCAAGTCGGTATCAGAAAACTTGGAGCTGGTGGTGCAACATCACAGGCGTAGCCGCACCGTTAACCACGAGTTCACCCTTCATCTGCATAATGAGAAGAAGTATGACTTCCCATCATCAGTAGACTGGCAGCTCAGTGTGTTGGATCGCCTGACAAGGTTGTACGGAGATCCGGACCCAAGTCAGTTTGTAGTTCGCAAAGTGGTTGAGAAATCTGGTGCTGTCAGATTCACCTGGACCAATGAAAGTCTTCCTCACAATATGTGTCCGAAAGATGAAATAAACAGGCTTTACAAGGTAGGAAACTGACTAAGGATCCAAGTAACTTACAGTTGTTGTATGTTTTCTTCTGGGTAATTTCCCGGCGTCTGAATTTTATATGCCGACGTTTTGAAACACTCTTTTCCACGTTCATAGGTAGGTAGGTGTAGAATATCAGTCATTCTACACCTACCTGCCCATGAAGATGGAGCAGACAGAGTATTCTGAAATGCCGGCATATAAAATTCAGGCGCCGGGAAATTACCCAGAAGAAAACATACAACATACAGAACACGGCAAAAGTTTGAAATCAAGAATAACTTACAGTTGTCACAACACTGAGGCCACAGAAAGAAGCCCTGTGGTTTGACTCCCACATGTCCGTTAACCCTTAGGCGACTAATGTCATATATATATGGAGCACCCATTCTTGATGTTTCTAGATCACACACAACGACGCAGCACAGTCGGTAGG
>Ga0268261_10002306_pt1 | contig 13622 bp, 9 predicted proteins | sample TergutNc150P1_FD_190353 | JGI IMG/M metagenome (GOLD analysis project Ga0268261, IMG submission 190353) | Nasutitermes corniger P1 segment gut microbial community from laboratory colony in Florida, USA - Nc150 P1 (SPAdes) (version 2) | ecosystem: Host-associated > Arthropoda: Insects > Digestive... | reverse complement strand
TCGAATCCCACCGGGGGCATGGATATTTGTCTGTTGTGAGTGTCGTGTGTTGTCAGGTAGAGGTCTCTGCGACGAGCTGATCACTCGTCCAGAGGAGTCCTACCGACTGTGCTGCATCGTCGTGTGATCTAGAAACATCAAGAATGGGTGCTCCATATATATGTGACAATAGTCACCTAAGGGTTAACATACTCAAGAGAAGTAACACTGTTTATAAAACTCTGGTATGAGAAGTTGTATTATTGATTCAGATGTATATGACGGAAAAATGAACAACAGTTGCTAGGGAGAAAAGAATCCTTTTATGACCTCTGCAATATATATAAAATGGTCATAACAAAAGACCACTTTGCAATCTGCAACCCAGTAAAAGTGTTTTTCACATGCTCTTGCAATGGTAGAATGAAATCAAAATGGTGCATTACAATACTTCTAGCATGCAATGTTGATGGTGGTGATAAACTACCACCGTCTGTAAGTGACAAATATAGAAGTCCACACTGCTACAAGCATGTTAAAAATAGTCCTAAAAAACATGATGCAAATAAACTGGATAGCCACAATGGTATTTGAGATTACCTTACACAACTAGACGGGACAGTGAGCTCTAAAAGTAAACAAAAAATTACTGCTTTTCACTGATCAACATGCTTCTCACTCAAACAATACATTTCTCTGGAAAATAAGAGTTGTGTTTCTCCCAGCTAACTGCACCAGCCACCTACAGTCTTTACATATGGGAATCATCCATGCATTCAATCCCCTTGTGGAACCAGGCTGCACCCCACTGTATGTAGGCCTTCCGTCTGCATGGGGCTCCATGGACGGTGACCTTATGTTTTTCCCCATATGTAGGAGGGCTCCTTTTTGGGGACTCCGGCAGGCATACATAAATGAATGAATAAACAGACCAGTGGCTCTGGTAACAGAGTATCCCTGTCCATGGGGACCCTGTTAGAGAACATGGAGGGGGCTCCCTTACCGGGCACTCTGAGGGAAAGATAAAAAGAGATATATTAAGAGAGACATAAAAATGCCCCGTAGGCGGGTATCTCTCTCCATAGGGGCCCCAGTGTGGAACCTGAAAGGGATTCACTTGCCGGGACTTTCTGAGTGAAATGGATAGTATATCTGGGTTCCTTTCTTGGACCCAGAAGACATTAAGATTTTAAATCTGGGGGCCATCTGGAACTTTGGTAAAGGGACAGGGGTCTCCTGACCTGATATCAGATTATGAGGCACAAAGGGCCATTAAGGCCTAGGTGCATTGGGACCGTAAGGGCTTGAACACAATGCAAATCAATCAATCAATCAATCAATCAATCAATCTGTCCGTCCATCCCTCCATCCATACACCTGTATAAAAAGTAGTTCATTCAAAAACATTCACAATGGCAAATAGCAGCGTGATCAAGGTACTGCACGCAGCAAATTTGCTGTACAGTGTGCTGTGCACTTCACAGCAGAAGCCTGGAGACTGTTAGCTCTGAATACTGTCAAGAACTACTCCATAAAGTGTGGTTTTTACAGTTCATGTCAGTGATAATGATGACAAAGCAATGAAACTTGCTGAAAGTAGGTAAAGAAAGTGATTTGTGTAGTTGACAACTTCTTGGAATGCAGACTGAGGGCATCACAACATGTGCTAACGGTACTATCAAACAAGGTTTGTGGAGTCCACACCAATGAACGGGTGTTGAATGGGCAGCTGATCAGGCCAGAACAACCAGACAGGAAGAAGAAGAAAATGCAGAAGATAAGGTGACATTCTGGGACACACTAAAAAATGTAGAAGAAGCCTCTAAGTACACATGCTGTTTTGATATCAAAGACAACATTATTAAAATGTGCAACAAAACTGAAAACTGACTCTTGCGTAACTTTCTCACGTTATTAACACAATACATCACTAAGTCAGAAATTTATTTTGTAAACCAGCAGCCACCCCCTGACGTTGAGTGCTTTAAGCTTAAAATATATAAAGATGCCCGATGTGAGCATCTGTTTGTCAATGTGTCACACCTATCGATGTCAAGCACATGACATTAAGTTGCAATGAGTCTGTGACTTGCACATGCGCGCAAGCATACATGTGCCCGCCCACACCCCTCAAAAAAAAAAAAAAAAAAAAAAAAAAAACCGCACGCACACACACAGAGTGTGTTTTCCCCCTTCTTGAATAATATGTGCCCAGCTGACGCTTCACTAGCCTTGCACAGTACACCATGTCTTGGAAGGTTTAACAGTTGGTCAAAGAAGCAAGACAAAAACTCACTGTAATGATAACCTTTATAAAGTTTAATAAAACCTCACCAATGTTACAACACAGTGCTGAAAATGTTGCCCTCCTTACTGAAAGCACTCAGTGTAATTGTGGAAAACATTGTTCTTGGTTTTCTTGATTGGAAATTGTCATAATTTCATAATGGATGTGGTTACTTAGTGCTTCCACAGTATGTGGATTTGTTTTATAAGTTACACTTCATCTTCTTAACCTCCCCAAAAATACAAGTCACAAGGTGTTAAATCAGGGGAAAGCAGGGGCCAAAGACAACACCTAATTTCCCAGCAATGTTAGCTCTCTCCCATCATTTTCAAATAGGAGTGTAATCTTAGCTGTCAGTGACAACAGACTTGCACTATGAATCGTCTGGTTTATTGCTGGTAAATGCATTTGTCAGTCCTTCAGTGATGTAACAGCATGCCTCAACTCGTGTACACTGTTTAACAGCGTTGTCTTTAGTGCAGCTGCATTTCCATTCAAATACTAGTCTTCTGGAAAAAGTCGGAGGAAATTTCTCAGCTCAGGAGATGAGTGTTTCAAAAATGTCTGCACAAAGGGCCAGAAAATTGTTACAACTGTAACCTATGGCAGTGGTAGTTCATGCTCTGAAGGAACATAATCTGGTAGCAAGAATACATTTCTGTAATTGATTTCTTCAGTCTGCATACAATGGTGAAGTTTAGCCACAGTTAGTGTTTTTCTGTGATGAGGCTTTGTTTTCATTACATGGAGAGGTAAATTCTCAAAACAGCCACTAGTGGAGTACAGAATATCCAAGACTTATTCAGAAACTCCCTCTTCATGATGCAAAAAGTTGTGTTTGGTATGCAATGAGTGGATGCTGTGAGATTTCAACAATTTCTGTGCAAGAATTCCAGACAGGAATAATGTGCTCCACCAATATACTGTCTGTATATGGTCAGGATGGCAACATTTTGAGCATCTGCTGTAGCATTGATAAGTTCTTATTAGACTTTCTAGAGGTTATCATCCTAGCAAATCTTTTTCTCTCTTCCTTCACTGATTGTCATGAGACTCGGTGTATGATGTCATGCTAGTGGAGTGTCAGGCCAGCGCTTATCAGTCAAGCAGGGAAAAAACACCCACATTGTATTTACATTGTTCACATTCAACCATTCCTACTTTAAGTGGCTTGCTGAAATTCTACTATAAGGCAACCTCATTTTTTTATCAAGTTACATTCATTTCAGAGCTTTTACATGTTCTTCAATTTCATATTCAATTTGAGGTGGTCCCTACAGAAGCGTAAAACAGCGGTTTCACTGTACTGTCCTGTACGCCTCCATATTTGCCAAACATAGCCTATGAAGACAAGCAGATTATGATGAGACTTATATGGCTCCTATGAAGATAAGCAGATTATGATGAGGCTCATGTGGCTCAATGTACTCCTCCTGCTAACTATAGCACATTTCATAACATCACACAAAATTTCTTCAACATATCCCCATTAGATTTCATGAAGAGCTAAACAATCTTTGCCTTCAGATGGTCTACATTCATATGTTATAGAGATTGGTCTCTGGGAAATAATGCCATGTAATCCTGTAGACTGATAACATTTCAGAGGAACTTAAAGATGAAGAATGCAGGATTCTCTGCAATGTTAGCATTCATCTATTAAAGCATGTGACATTACCTATCAAAAGACTGTACCTTAACACTTAGCACCACAAGAAGCATGTACATTACAGCGTCTGCAGTTGTTCACCTTGATATACAAATAAACTGTAGGGTAGGGAAAATCATAACTAATTATACAGAATATATGACACTGGATACTATATATTATCAGTAACCAATGAGTGTCAACTGTATTCATTTACCTGCTTGCTGGTTATGAGCAAGTTGTGGGTAAACATGACCATGCTGCTGCAGTATGTGTGTGACTGGAACAGAGAAGAGTCATTGACAATAAGATGAACCACGCATTAAGGCGGATTACTACTAATGTTAAATAAGTAAAATTAAACCTGCAAATATCAGCAGAAGGGGCCTTTATTTTACCCTAAAAGTCACTGTCAGGAGCATGAACTAATTCACAAAAAAATTTGCTGAATGAAATGAATTACTAAAACTGTTACAAATGAAACATACACAGGCATACAAAATCAGATTTACTGTACAAGAAATTCATATATCTTTAAAATATTGTGGTAGCATCCAAATATGGAAACACTCATCAGAAACTCAGCCTGAAGGAGGATATTAGGTTCATGGCAACAAATCTTTCTAGAATAGAGATTTTTTAGATGTAAAGACTGTAACTGCCATTCCATGCATAATCAAATTTTACACTGAACATGAAGTCTGAGTTCCAAACTGTACGAACAACTGCAACAACAATTCATCATGACATAAAAAGCCAACATGAAACAACTAAACAAAGTAACTCTGAGTCAATACCAACCACTTGTATCGTGTTGAGCAAATGTCCCTGAAAACGTTCCCACACACAGAGACGTTCATCTGTACCCAGGCTGATCACATAGCTGGCAGAATATGTGAGGGCTGTCACACTACCATCATGAGCTTGTAAGCTATACATACAGGCTCCTGCAACCAACAAATCAGTCTTACTCAGCCTACCATTTCACTTTTAAACATTTTCTAAGATTTCCTTCAGTTCATTGTTTCAACCCAATCCAATGACAGCACAAAGAAACATTACATTCATACCAAAATGAAGTAATGCCATAAGAAGATAAGCCAAGGGCTAAATCCAAATACCTTTTTTTGGAACGTCATGGCATCTTTTCATCTTTTAAAGCCTACTTGTTACGTGATGCACTAACATGTTTAGCATTAAAGAACTGTACGTTCTGCCCACACTGTATTTATGTGTTTCGTATTTATCTGAGAACAAACAGCGACTTGTGCCACTTCAATAATAAACTGATTGGTTTTCATAGCCGAGATGAAAAGTGCTTACTGCTTGGTATGAAGTGGCCTTGAAATAACGCAGTCTGTGCTTCATCTTTAAATGGTTAAACCACCTCAGCAAAATAATTACCCGAGTAGTGGATTTTATTTTACAAAAAACTTAAAACCTCAACCTGCTGCCACTCTCATGGGTCATCCTGCAACAGGTACTTTTATAAATATAAAATATGTCACTATTCACAACTGCGTAGAAACTGCTTTCTACAACAGGTTATTGAAGGAAAGATAAAAGGGGGAATAGACGTGACAAGAAGATGAGGAAGAAGATGTAGGAAGCTATTGGATGACCTTAAGGAAAGGAGAGGATACTCTCATTTGAAGGAGGAAGCGCTAGATTGCACTATGTGGAGAGCTCGCTTTGGAAGAGGCTTTGGACCTGTCGTAAGACAGACTACTAAATGAATGAATGAATGAATTCACAACTTATATGGTATTGTCAAAGAATTTATGTTGTATGGTTCATTCACTTTCTTCATCAAATATCATCATATCAAATGGGAACATGTTTCACTGTCATTATGAAGAAATTTTTATATTTAAACTGTAACGTGAAGTTCAAACAAAACTGTATTACAACAAATTTATCATTCTTTGCCAATTATTGTACAAATGTGTTCCACACACATGGGAACACAGAATTTATACTGTACCTATACTTTATCTTGCCATGTGTGTCTGTATTATATAACCATCAACTCACATACTACATAAATGGCTTGTCTGCTTCTACCGACAAACTTTCTTCACACAATTTAATATTACCAATCCAAATTACTGTACTTTTACATAAGCCTCATCCTGTTAGTATATACTGACTTCAGCTCTTCCTATTAGTACACACTGACTTGCTGAATGGTACTACTGTGCAGTACACAGTCAAGTGCAAACAGTTGGCTGATTTTGTTACTAATTCACTTTCCCTTCCCCTTTGAAGGTAATCTGCTCTGTGGTTATCCCAAGCATTGTCAAAGAAAATATAATGTCCAATTCTTTTTTCTGTTATAAGATTTCTTGCCCTACTTTTAAATGGATATACAGATTTTCTACTACAGTAATCCCCTAACTTCTGTGTCTTGACTTACATCGATCCAAACTCACACCTTCTGCCCACACATACCACATATTAAGCCAAGGATGCAAATCTGTATATATGATGCTAGAAGATGTCTCTGAGTTACTGAACTACAAAGATCAGGATCTCACACTTGACTGTCTTATTGAAATTCAGACGCAAAGCGCCATTGAAGAAACTAAGGTACATGAGCCTCTGTGTAAGGAGAGGCCAATGGTGGTTTCAAAGCTGACTGAGGGGCTGACTCGGGAAGCTGGCGGCAAGGTGTTTGAAGACACAAATTTAAATGAGCAAAGAGCAGTAAGAACTACACAAGGAATTATAAGAATGTCTTCTTGCTATGGTAACATTCTACAGGAGAAGAGGTCTTTTTCCCTCTATACTTCAGTGCTTGATTTCTTCAAGTCATCTGCAGGGACTCGTGCATCGCCACCTATAATGACGGACACAGGACACAACGATCAAGATGACCTGCCTGCATTTCAAGAGGAAGTCCTTCCTCCTTAAGTCATACGTCAGACTCTTTATTTGTAAATTTTTAGTAGGTATAAATATATTTAATTTTTAAGGTACAGAAGCAACAGACATCAGAAGTTTCAATTTTCAAACAATGTGTTTTTGTGTTATAACATTTCACAAATTAGTAGCTGGTAGGAGGAAAGTTGGAAGTAAACATGGTGGAAAGGCCAGCACAACATGAGTCAGATGCAATAAAACCTCAATCCATCAATTTTTAAGGGACCACATGAAGAAAATTAACGTGGGAGAATAACAGGTGCGGGAAAAGCATTAAATTTGTTAGAAACACAAGAAAACAAAAATTAAAAAACCTCTACATTTTGCACTTATGCCTACAGAAATTAGGAACACATAAAAACTTACATTAATACATGTGCACAAATCAACTTTTTTCAAAATAAATCTGTAGTTAAGAACTGCTTAGTTTCAAACTTTAAGTTTCAGACAAAACAATGCCACTTCCAACTTCAAAATGTTCTGCTCATCAAGCCCATCAATACTGCGCATGTCAAAGAATAATTTACGTTTCATGAACAGCATGGGCTTCAGCAATACTCAACAGTGGTTAAAGGTCAAGCGTGTTTCCCTCTTCTTGTCACTGCTGCTATCACCCACACAATCAATCCACAACTCATATATACAACTGGAAATGGCATGTGTGGCAAGCTTATTGTCTACGGATGCACAAGAGCTGAAGTTGGCATCCTTATCAGCATCCAGCCACATCCAGTCCTCACTGAAGACATCACACTTGTGCATTCTGGTGGAAAATAGTCATCTTACATTCCACAGAAATTACCTTTCTTGTGGATGAAAAGCAGGATTGCCCACAAACAACATAATGCACACCAACTGAAGGCATCCAGCACCCTTCAAAACTATGTGAAAATGGTTGTGTTCATCGATGTTTCTATTTTTAACGTCATGTTTTTAACAACAAAGTTGCAGTGATCTTCCAATCATGATGAACATGAATAACAGATAACAGGAATAAGAACAACGAATCATAAAACTTTTAATTGGCAAACTCAAGGGAAAGCAACAAGAAAATGACACTCCGAGAACCTATGCATTCAACATAATTATATGTTGCTTATAAGGGCAATATTTCATAACCAATCAAAATGAACAACACTAGCCAGAAAATGATGCATGTGGGAATCGTGGATTGGGGTCTCAATGTATTTTGTCAGTTAATGAGGTAGTTACAATTGATTTTTGTGTGTAGATATTATTTATATAAACTTCTTAGTATGTCTTTTTTTTTTTACTTTTTTATTATTACCAACTTGATACACAAATTTCTTGTTCATTCACACAAATTACATTAAATTAAATTCCTCTACATGTTTTGGGCGCAATCTGCTCATCATCAGGAGGTCAACGACGCAAATTGTACACATTCAGCCTCTGGTATCGTCACTCTCTGCAAGTGACCGTCTTGTGCAACCGCTAAGGCAGGTGAATGAACAAGAAATTCGTGTATCAAGTTGGTAATAATAAGAAAGTTATACTATGATGCACGGCCAACCAAATATCAAGATTCTTAATATGTATACGAAGTCCGACAGTAAAGTAATGAGACTGGTTCCAAAAAAGAGTTTTATTTTATTTATTCATCAACTAAAATACGGTCACCTTCAAAGTACATCCCTTGTGCCTGCACACACGTTTTCCAGCAGTGCTGCCATTGTTTGTAGCATTCCTGGAACGCAGCTTCAGAAATGTTGTTTAAGGCCTGCATTACAGACCTCTGGAAGTCTTCTGTTGACTCAAAATGGTGTCCTTTCACTGCCGATTTTGTTTTTTGGAATAAAAAGAAGTCGCAGGGCGCGAGATCGGGTGCATAAGGAGGCTGCGGCATCACCGTAACGCCTTTGAATGTCAAAAACTGCACTACAGAGAAGGCTGCATGGGCTGGCGCATTGTCATGATGAAGGATCCAGTTTGTGGCAATGTTTGGACGAACCCGCATGACTCTCTTTCTGAGTGTTTCAAGAATGTCTTTGTAGTAAAACTGTTTGACTATCTGTCCAGCAGGAACCCACTCTTTGTGAACAATACCCATGGAATCAAAGAAGCACACAAGCATGCATTTCAATTTTGACTTGGACATGTGTGCTTTCTTTGGCCTTGGTGATTCCTTTGAATGCCATTCCAAACTTTGGCGTTTGGTCTCTGGATCATATTGGAAAAACCAACTCTCGTCACCAGTGATAAATCGCTCCATTAACTCTGGGTCGTCTTCCACTTGTTCCAGCAGTTCAGCACAAACTCTCACCCGCGCATCCCGCTGTTGCTCTGTCAGATTTCTGGGCACCATCTTGGCACAAATTTTTCTCATCCCCAATTCTTCAGTTAGTATCCGACGAACAGCTTCCTGGTTCACGTTCACTTCATCAGCAATCATGCTGACTGTCAATCTTCGATAGGATCGAACAAGTTCTCGTACTCGTGCTGTGTTGTTACTTGTCGGTGTTGTTGATGGTCGTCCGCTGCGCTGCTCATCTTCAACAATGGTTCTGCCTTCAAAAAACATTTTGTGCCAGCAAAAGGCTTGTGCTCTTGACATTGCATCATCTCCAAAGGCCTGCTGAAGTTTTCCATGTGTTGTGGTGGCACTGTCACCGAGTTTAACACAAAAAAAGATGGCATACCGCTGCGCGATGTTCCGTGCTTCCATTTTCGTGACGAGGTTCGCAAACACGTCTTGACATGTCAGGCACCTACTCCACAATGAATCACTGCAAAGCCATGCCACTGCAATTGGGGATAGAGGAAGGATCAAGGTCAATGGCTGTCTGGGTTAGCGGGCTGCCGTATTGCCAGTAGAGCCAGAAGAAAATTAGTCTCATTACTTTACTGTCGGACCTCGTACACGTTAAACACAACATGATAATTAAACATGTGACGTGCTTTACAGCTATTCAAGCTGGTTATTAATTATTCTCCATAATTAAAATTTTCTGGTCTTTTTTCAGTTCCTGTCTAAACACTGCAAGATCTCACCTGTGAGAAGGTCCCACACACAAAGGAGACCGTCCTGACTGCCACTGCCAGACATCATGGGCGAGATGCGGTCTATGAAGAGACAGGTAATGGGACCACAGTGGCCATGCAGTGTGTACAGTGGCAGCTGATCTTCCAAGCGAAACACCTAGGGCATAAAACACTCAAATGTACACTGATTGCTTCACATTATCAGTATTAGCAGGTTAAGGAAGGCAAGTTCATACTGCTATCCGAAAGAGCAACAAAGTCAAAGTTCAGTGCCTCAACAATGCAAGCACTGCAGTGTCCATTGTCTGTCAAGGTATGGAACAAAATCAGGTAGTTTATAGGAAGAAAGTTGTTAGAAAAGTTTATCAGTATTGTACCAGATGTTTCCTACCCTGTTGACACCTACAGTATCGATGTTACTACACAGATGGGAACAGCAGGTCCATCCAAAATCTTGGAACCTATCTACCAGACTACATGGTGTCACATCTGAGAAGATCATAAGCTTAATATTCACTGCCAATGTTGTACAAGGTTGGTGTTGACAACAAAATGCATGACCAACCTTAAGGGTATGATCTTTGCTTCCAGTGAGGACTCGCCCTCCCTCGGAGTCCAGAACTGTTATTGGTTGTTGATGGGCTCTGGTTGTGTTCAGCTGAATGCAGCGCAGATCTTCATCACTGTCTTCATGATTCACAATGGTTTCCCAGTCAACAATTGACCCTGTGCTTCCACTCCGCATGTGAGCTACAAACGAAGCAGATTGCATGTGAATTAATCCACTCTCAGAACCTGATGCTAATAACAGTCTGAAGGTGTACCTCACCAAGTACATACATCTTCAAAAAATTTGGTCCTGTTATTTCACATGCTTCATTGGCTTTAATATGGATTTACTGCAAACACAAATCTATCATTGAGAAACTAATTACGCTGCAAATATCATAAAAAGAGCCATGAACTCATACTGACCAGACCACAGACACAATAAAAAAACCAGAACACATTTATTTCAAATTCTGAATGCCACTAACACCATATGCGGAGAAAATTGTGAATCTTCGTGGGTTCAAGTAAGTTTATACACAAAGAAATATAAATGTATTAGTCAGTCAATGTGGATTGTAATGGCATGGCAGCGCATCTCACCAGAAGTGACTGCGAAGGGTTTTAAGAAGTGCTGTACATCCAGTGCAACAGATGGGCCTGATGATGATATGTTGTGGAATGGCAGTAAAGATGGGAATGTTTGAAGTTAGTGTGAGGAAGATGCAGGTACTGACTGTGACAGTGACACTGATTGGTAAAGGTAGATGGAATCTGACAAGCTTTGTGTATTAAATGTATGCAATTAATATTAAAATATTTTTCTTAGCAGATGTATTATTTTTGAAAGGTTATCTTAGATTTTTCCTTGGCATACATGTTTTATTTTCAGGGTCATATTAGAGTCACCTTGCATTCGGGTAAATACGGTATAAAGAAAACACAGAGGCTTCATTAGTCATTAGAAAGGAGACTGATAAACAAGTATGTTGAGAAAACTAACAATATTTCCATGTCTTGTGAATGCAAGGAAGCAGAAAATCACAACATAAAGATAGGTAATAAATCCTCTGAAAATGTGGCTAAGTTCAGATATTTGGTAACAACCCTAATAGATCAGCATTGTATTTATGGAGAACTGAAGAGGAGACTGAACTCAGGCAATGCCTGCCACTCTTCAGTCCAGTACCCTTTGCTGCTGCATTTGCTATCCAAAAGTATAAAGACTAAAATACAGAGAATTATAATTGTGCCTGCATGATTTCAGGCTTCCACAGTGAAGTAGCTGAGAACTGTGCCCTTCTGGGTTATTATACAGCAAGTAGTGGTAAGAAATTACCAATACTTGCTGTATAATAACCCAGAAGAGCACAGTTCCTATAATTTTGCCTGTGTTTTATATGGGTTGGAAAGTTGATCTCTCACAAGCAGGCAACAATATTGGTTGAGGGTGATTGAGAAGAAGGTGCTAAGGAAGATGCTTGGGTTTAAGACAGAGGAGTCAACAGGGGATTGTAAAACACAGTGCAATGAAGGGCTTAATGATTTTTATTCATCACCAATATTATCTGGGTTATCAAATCAAGAAGAATGAGATGGGCAAGGCATACTGCACTAATGGGTGACAGGAAAGTTGCATACATACTTTTGGTAAACCTGAAGGAAAGAGACCACTTGTAAAACCAAAGTGTAGATGGGAATCCAATATTACAAAGGATCTTAAAGAAATCAGTTGGGAAGGTATGAAATGAAAAGCTGTGGCTCAGGATAGGGTTAAGTAGCTTGCACCTGTGAATGGGGTAAAGAATATATGAGTTCCATAAACTGCAGGAAATGTTGTGACTATATGAGTAACTCTTAGCTATTCAAGGACTGTGCTCCAAGCACTTTATTCGCTAGCTAGCTTGTTGGTTGGTTAATTATGGTTTATCTTTAAATGAAATAAACCTGAAGACTGAATAATGGCAAGTCCTACTCTTATTTCTTGCATTTCCAGATGCACTGAACCAAAACAAGCAAGAAAGAGTGAAGAAGTCAGTAAACTGGCAATGTTTTAGGCTTACATTTGGGGAATGTCTGCTTCAAGCCTTGGCTGGGTCATCAGTTATCCTGAATAAAGGTTTCAAGTGGATTTCCTCAGCCCCCCCCCCCTCCAGCGAATGCTGAGCCAGTACTTCTATTAGGCCATCACCACATTCTTCCAAAACTCTCTCCAATACATCACTCATTAGTCATCCTAACATATGGCTACTGACATCATAAGAGTAATAATAATAAAAAAATAATTATAAATCATCAGCAAAGCGCATACCACTCAAGTTCCCATGCATAACACAGTGAGACACCCAACACTGTTCCAAGCACATTCTTGGTGTAACTCACTTCTGCGGTAAGCAGTGAATCCCCAGTCCATCTGACGACCATGACTATAGCTTTCCAGCTCAAGAAAGTCGACTGAACCACTCAGTTTTGCAGCCACCACCCGATTACCAATTATCTTCACAGACGTTATTCCTACCCCAGTTCCATCTTCAAATAGGCACTGTAACAACGCAGGTAACTTATGTCCATGTGGAAGGCACTATGTTTGTAATTGGGATAAAATGTGGGTGTTTGAATTTTAATTCTTAAACTTTAATCTCACAGCAGACGTAACGCAATGTACACAGACTGTCTGACAAATATGAACATTTTAAGGTGTATGAACACATCTGCTGAACTGTGCAAACGGAAACACAAGAACAAATTAATATGTTGTAAGCATATAAATTTTCTCTCCTTGGCATCTGAAGTGTTTAGTAATGTAATGAATCACAGTCAGCTTGTAAACCAGAACACACAGTGAATGTATTGGTGTGTGTGTGTGTGTGTGTGTGTGTGTGTGTGTGTGTGTGTGTGTGTGTGTGTGTGTGTGTGTGTGTGTGTGTGTGTGTGTGTGTGCGCGCGCGTGTGCGCGCGCGCGCGCGCGTGTGTGTGTGTGTGTGTATAATTTATAGAATATCAGTGACTACCCAGCACAGTGGATTGCAATTACCACAATTTGCTGTATATTATAAACCTCAGGAAAGAAGAGATGTTATTTTTTTTAACCCTTAGGCTACTAATGTCATATATATATGGAGCACCTATTCTTGATGTTTCTAGATCACACACGACGACGCAGCACGGTGGGTAGGACTCCTCTGGACGAGTGATCAGCTCGTCTCAGAGACCTCTACCTGACAACACACGACA
>Ga0268261_10002305_pt1 | contig 13627 bp, 13 predicted proteins | sample TergutNc150P1_FD_190353 | JGI IMG/M metagenome (GOLD analysis project Ga0268261, IMG submission 190353) | Nasutitermes corniger P1 segment gut microbial community from laboratory colony in Florida, USA - Nc150 P1 (SPAdes) (version 2) | ecosystem: Host-associated > Arthropoda: Insects >... | reverse complement strand
CAGCTGAGGTGACCAGTTAAGGTATGATTGATGTACTGCCTGCAGGATCTACAGCTGAGGTGACCAGTTAAGGTATGATTGATGTACTGCCTGCAGGATCTACAGCTGAGGTGACCAGTTAATGTATGATTGATGTACTGCTTGCAGGATCTACAGCTGAGGTGACCGGTTAAGGTATGATTGATGTACTGCCTGCAGGATCTACAGCTGAGGTGACCAGTTAATGTATGATTGATGTACTGCTTGCAGGATCTACAGCTGAGGTGACCAGTTAAGGTATGATTGATGTACTGCCTGCAGGATCTACAGCTGAGGTGACCAGTTAAGGTATGATTGATGTACTGCCTGCAGGATCTACAGCTGAGGTGACCAGTTAAGTTAAGACTGATGTACTGCCTGCAGGATCTACAGCTGAGGTGACCAGTTAAGGTATGATTTATGTACTTCCTGCAGGATCTACAGCTGAGGTGACCAGTTTATGCATTATGACGAGGGAGACTTTAACTTTTCGGCCGTTACTAAGCTGTTGGTCCTGCTTATTGCTGTTCTATAGTACGACATCACACCTGCAGAACAGCTGCAGCTCGCCATGATATTACATTACTGTACCTTCCCAGTGAGTCTGCCAGTGAACTGCAACTGATGGACAAATCTGTCTTTGACTCTAGTGAAAGGTTCTGCTGTTGTAGAGCGACAGCAGCAGAGATCGCGCTGTCACCAAACTGACAGTGGGCGAGATTTGCATTGAAATAGGGGATAATGCGGTCATGTCAGCCAACATTACAGCAGGATACAATGCCACCGGCGTCTATCCCACAACCCCTCAATTATTCTCGACGCAACTTCTGCTCCCAGTCCTCTAGCACACAGTAAGGATGCTCAGGTCTGCAACGTTGTGACAGCGACTGAAACGCCAGCTGCTGCTATTTTTTCATACCAAAGACCCGGAAGGCTTTTCCTTTGCTTGGTACATCTGGCAACGTTGTGTCAACCAGCAGGAATGATGATATGCTGGCTTACTGTACAGAAGAGTGTCGTTACATAACAGGGCAAACAAATATTTTCAATATAAACAGTCACCAACGAGGGGCGATAAGAAAAGTGCCACTGTGTTCTTGAGCGAAGCGACTGCAAGGAAATATAATAAAAGTTGGTTTGTTGTATCTGCCGAAATAAAAGAAATGCGCTGATCTCTATTATGGATCTGCACTGAAATCTGCGCTGGATTGACCGCTACAGCAAAAGAAGAATTTCTCTGTCTTTTTCTGAAAAGTAATTTTGCATTGTCTTATGGATTCTTCATCTTCAATCTGCATTGCATCCTTCTGGTTGAAATTCATATTTCTACGTATTTAACCCTTTAAACGGCGAGTTAAATCCCATCTGCCATTTGCTGGCATTATTAGGAGATTTAACGTTTATGGGTCTGTGCATTGTAAGTATATTCCAATATATATCCAACTAGATGCAAGTTTACACAACTTATTTATATCTGGAAACTGCTCTACATGTTTCGGGTGGTACTTCCAACCATCTTCAGGAGAGCATACAACTCAATCTACAGCATTTCGTATTTGTCACACCGTTAATGCTATCTGCCGCTATTCTGGAATAGTTGGAACTGGTTTGAGAGTCCTGTGGGTGGCGTACGTACTGTATTGTACAGTGTTGGGAAAGGAACAGTATGTACAGAGAGATGATACAGTGTGTGTTGAACTGTACTGTAACATGACAATGTGTGTGTTGAACTGTACTGTAACATGATACAATGTGTGTTGAACTGAACTGTACAGTGTTGGGAAAGGAACAGAACATACAGAGAGATTATACAGTGAGTACTGAAAAGTACTGTACAGTGTTGGGAAAGGAACATTACATACAGGGAGATGATACAGTGTGTGTTAAACTGTACTGTAACATGACAATGTGTGTGTTGAACTGTACAGTAAAATGACACTGTGGGTGTTGAACTGTACTGTACAGTGTTGGAAAAGGAACAGTATATATAGAGAGACGATACAGTGTGTGTTGAAATGTAAAGTACAGTGTTGGGAAAGGAATAGTTCATACAGAGAGATGATACAGTGTGTGTTGAACTGTACTGTACAGTGTTGGGAAAGGAACAGTACATACAGAGAGATGATACAGTGTGTGTTGAACTGCACTGTAACATGATAAAGTGTGTGTTGAACTATATTTTACAGTGTTGGGAAAGGAACAGTACATAGAGAGAGATGATACAGTGTGTGATGAACTGTACTGTAACATGATAAAGTGTGTGTTGAACTATATTTTACAGTGTTGGGAAAGGAACAGTACATAGAGAGAGATGATACAGTGTGTGTTGAACTGTATTGTACAGTGTTGGGAAAGAAACAGTACATACAGAGAGAAGATACAGTGTGTGCGGAAATGCACTGTAACATGACACTGTGTGTGTTCAACTGTATTGTAACATTATAGAGTGTGTGTTGAACTGTACTGTAAAGTGTTGGGAAAGAACAGTACATACAGAGGGATGATGCAGTGTGTGCTGAATTGCAACGTAACATGACACTGTGTGTGTTAAACTGTATTGTAAAATGATACAGTGTGTGTTGAACTGTATTGTACAGTGTTGGGAAGGGAACAGTACATACAGAGAGATAATACAGTGTGTGCTGAACGGCACTGTAACATGACACTGCGTGTGTTCAACTGTACTGTAACATGACACAGTGTGTGCTGAACTATATTGTACAGTGTTGGGAAAGGAACAGTATGTACAGAGAGATGATACAGTGTGCGTTGAACTGTACTGTACAGTGTTGGGAAAGAAACAGTAAATACAGAGAGATGTTACAGTGTGTGCTGAACAGCACTGTAACATGAAAATATGTGTTGAACTGAACTGTAACATGATACAGTGTGTGTTGTACTGTACTGTACAGTGTTGGGAAAGGAACAGTACATACAGAGAGATGACACAGTGTGCGCTGAACTGCACTGTAACATGACATTTTGTGTATTGAACTGTACTGTAACATTATACACTTTGTGTTGAAATGCACTGTAACGTGACACTGTGTGTGTTGAACTTACTGTAACATGATACAGTGTGTGTTGAACTGCACTGTACAGTGTTGGGAAAGGAACAGTACATAAAGAGAGATGATACAGTTTGTGCTAAACTGTACTGTAACATGACACTGTGTGTAATGAATTGTACTGTAACATAATACAGTGTGTGCTGAACTGCACTGTAACATGACACTGTGTGTGTTGAACTGTACTGTAACATGATACAGTGTTTGTTGAACTGTACTGTACAGTGTTGGGAAAGAAACAATACATACAGAGAGATGATACAGAATGTGCTGAACTGCACTGTAACATGACACTGTGTGTAATGAACTGTACTGTAACACGATAAAGTGTGTGTTGAACTGTACTGTAACATGGCACTGTGTGTGTTGAACTGTACTGTAACTTGATACAGTGTGTGTTGAACTGTACTGTATAGTGTTGGGAAAGGAACAGTACATACAGAGAGATTATACAGTGTATGCTGAACTATACTGTAACATGAAATTGTGTGTGTAGAACTGTACTGTAAAATGATAGAGTGTGTGTTGAACTGTACTGTAACATGATAGAGTGTGTGTTGAACTGTACTGTAACATGACACAGTGTGTGTTGAACTGTACTGTAACATGATACAGTGTGTGTTATACTGTATTGTACAGTGTTGGGAAAGGAACAGTACATAAAAGAGATTAAACATTGTGTGCTGAACTGTACTGTACAGTGTTGGTAAAGGAACAGTACATACAGACAGATGATACAGTTTGTGCTGAACTGCACTGTAACATGACACTGTGTGTGTTGAACTGTACTGTAACATGATACAATGTGTGTTGAACTGTACTGTACAGTGTTGGGAAAGGAAAAATACATAGAGAGAGATGATAAAGGATGTGCTGAACTGTACTGTAACATGACACTGCGTGTGTTGAACTGTACTGTAACATTATACAATGTGTGTTGAACTGTACTGTACGGTGTTGGGAAAGGAAAAGTACATACGGAGAGATGATGCAGGGTGTGCCGAACTGCACTGTAACAGGACACTGTTTGTGTTGAACTGTACTGTAACATGATACAGTGAGTGATGAACTATACTGTACAGTGTTGGAAAAGGAACAGTACATACAGAGAGATGATACAGTGTGTGCTGAACTACACTGTAACAATACATTGTGTGTATTAAAATGTACTGTAACATGATACAGTTTGTGTTGAACTGTATTGTAACATGGCACTGTGTGTGTTGAACTTACTGTAATATGATACAGTGTGTGTTGAACTGTACTGTACAGTGTTGGGAAAGGAACAGTACATAAAAAGAGATTATACAGTGTGTACTGAAATGTATTGTACAATGTTGGGAAAGGAACATTACTTACAGGGAGATGATACAGTGTGTGCTGAACTGCTCTGTAACATGAAAATGTGTGTAATGAACTGTACTGTAACATGATAGAGTGTGCGCTGAACTGTACTGTAACATGACACAGTGTGTGTTGAACTGTACTGTACAGTGTTGGAAAAGGAACAGTACGTACAGAGAGATTATACAGTGTGTACTGAAATGTACTGTATAGTGTTGGTAAAAGAACAGGACATACAGAGAGTTGATACAGTGTGTGCTGAACTGCACTGTAACATGACATTGTGTGTGTTGAACTGTACTGTAACATGATGCAATGTGTGTTGAACTGTACTGTACAGTGTTGGGAAAGGAACAGTACATACAGAGAGATGATACAGTCTGTGCTGAACTGCACTGTAACTTGACACTCTGTGTGTTGAACAGTACTGTAACATGATACAATGTGTTGAACTGTACTGTACAGTGTTGGAAAAGGAAAAGTACATACAGAGATATGATAAATAGTGTGCCGAACTGCAGTATAACATGAAACTGTGTGTGTTGAACTGTACTGTAACATGATAAATTGTGTGTTGAACTGTACTGTGCAGTGTTGGGAAAGGAACAACTCATACAGAGAGATGATACAGTGTGTGCTGAACTGCACTGTAACATGACACTGTGTGTGTTGAACTGTACTGTAACATGATACAGTGTGTGTTGAACTGTACTGTGCAGTGTTGGGGAAGGAACAACACATACAGAGAGATGATACAGTGTGTGCTGAACTGCACTGTAACATGACACTGTGTGTGTTGAACTGTACTGTAACATGATGCAATGTGTGTTGAACTGTACTCTACAGTGTTGGGAAAGGAACAGTACATATAGAGAGATGATACAGTGTGTGCTGAACTGCACTGTAACATGACACTATTTGTGTTGAACTGTACTGTAACATGATATGTTGTGTGTTCATCTGTACTGTAACATGATACAGTGTGAGTTGAACTCTACTGCACAGTGTTGGGAAAGGAACAGTACATACAGAGAGATAATACAATGTGTGTTGAACAGTACTGTGTATTGTTGGGTAAGGAACAATACATACAGAGAGATGATACAGTGTGTGCTGAACTGTAACATACAGTTTTGGGAAAGGAACAGTACACACACAGAGATGATACAGTGTGTGCTGAACTGTACTGTACAGTGTTGGGAAAGGAACAGTACATACAGAGAGATGATATAGTGTGTTTTGAACTGTAATGTACAGTTTTGGGAAAGGAACAGTACACACACAGATATTATACAGTGTGTGCTGAACTGTACTGTGCAGGTTTGGGAAAGGAACAGTACATACAGAGAGATGATACAGTGTGTGCTGAACTGTAATGTACAGTGTTGGGAAAGGAACAGTACGTAGAGAGAGATGATGCAGTTTGTGTTGAGCTGTACTGTAACATGACACCGTGTGTGTTAAACTGTACTGAAACATGGTACAGTGTGTGTTGAACTGATTTTATCATGATACAGTGTATGTTGAACTGATTTTATCGTGATACAGTTTGTGTTGACCTGTATTGTAACATGATACTGTGTGTTCTGTTCTGCACTTTAACATGATACATTGTGTGTTGAACTGTATTGTACAGTGTTGGGAATGGAACAGTGCATACAGGGAGATAATACAGTGTGTGCTGAACTGTACTGTACAGTGTTGGGAATGGAACAGTACATACAGAGAGATAATAAAGTTTGTGCTTAACTGCATTGTAACATAACACATTGTGTGTTGAACTGTACTGTAACATGAAACAGTGTGTATTGAACTGCTCTGTAACATAATACAGTGTGTTTTAACCTGTATTGTAACATAATACTTTGTGTTTTGTCCTGCACATTCACTTCATAGAGCGTGTGTTGGACTGTACTGAAACATTATACTGTGTGTTGAACTGTACTGTAGCATGATAATTTATGTTCTTTTCTGCACTTTAACATGATACATTGTGTGTTGAAGTGTACTGTACAGTTTTGGGTCAGGAACAGTATGTTCTGAGAGATGACACAGTGTGTGTTGAACTGTATTGTACAGTGTTGGTTCAGGAATTATATGTACAGAAAGATGACACATTGTGTGCTGAACTGTACTGTAACATGATACAGTGTGTGTTAAAATGTACTGTAGAGTGTTGGGCCAGGAACAGTATGTAGAGAGAGATAACACATTGTTTGCTGAACTGTACTGTAGCATGGTACATTGAGTGCTGAAATATACTGTAAAATGTTGGGACAGGAACATTACAAACAGAGTGATGATACAATGTGTACTGCTCTGTACTGTAATATGATACAGTGTGTGTTGAACTGTACTGCCACATTATACACCGTGTGTTAAACTGTACTGTAACATGATACAGTTTGTGTTGAACTGTACTGTAACATGGTACAGTATGTGCTGAACCGTACTGTAACATGATACGATGTGTGTTGATCTGAACTGCAACATGATACCGTGTGTGTTGCACTGTACTGTAACATGATACAGTGTGTGTTGAACTGTACTGTAACATGATACGTTTTGTGTTGTACTGTACTCTAAAACGATACATTGTGTGTTGAACTGTACTCTAATACGGTACAGTGTGTGCTGAACTGTACTGTAACATGATACAGTGTGTGATGAACTGTACTGTAACATGATAGAATTTGTGCTAAACTGTACTCTATCATGACACAGTGTTTTGTGAACTACACCGAAGAATGATACAGTTTGTGTTGAACTGCACTGTACCATGATACAGTTTCTTCTGAACTCTACTGCAACATGATACAGTTTGTGCTGGACTGCACTGTAACATGATACTGTGTGTGCTGAACCGTACTGTAACATGATACAGTGTGCGTTGAACTGTAGTGTAACATGATACAGTGTGTGCTGAAACTTACTGTAACATTATACCCTCTGTGTTGAACTGTAATATAACATGATACTTTGTGTGTTGAACTGCATATACAATGTTTGAAATGAAACAACATATACAGACAGATGATACAGGGTGTGTGCTGAGCTATACTGTACAGTGTTGGGCGGGAACAGTACATACAGAGAGATGATACTCTTTGTGGTGAACTGTACTGTAACATGATACCATGTGGGCTGATCTGCAATGTAACATGATACAATTTCTACTGCACTATATTGTAACATGATACAGTGTGTGCTGAACTGCAGTTACATGATACATTGTGTTGAACTGCATTGTAACATGATATGGTGTGTGCTGTACTGTACTGTAACATGATACAGTGTGTGTTGAACTGCACATGAACATGATGAACTGTGTGCTGAACTGCACTTTAACTTGATACAGTGTGTGCTGAACTGTTCTCTAACATGATACAGTGTGTGCTCAACTGCAATATAACATGATACATTTTCTACTGAACTGTATTGTAACATGATACAGTGTGTGCTGATCTGCAGTTACATGATACAGTTTGTGCTGAACTGCATTGTAACATGATACAGTGTGTGCTGAACTGTACTCTAACATGATACAGTGTGTGCTGAACTGCACTTTAACATGATAGAGTGTGTGCTGAACTGTACTGTAACATGATACAGCGTGTCCTGAACTTTACTCTAACATGATACAGTGTATGTTGAACTGCAGTTACATGATACAGTGTGTGCTGAACTGTACTGTAACATGATACAGTTTGTGCTAAACTGCACTTTAACATGATACAGTGTGTGCTGAACTGCACTTTAACATGATACATTGTGTGCTGAACTGTTCTGTAACATGATACATTTTGTGCTGAACTGCACTTTAACATGATACAGTTTGTGCTGAACTGCACTTTAACATGATACATTTTGTGCTGAAATGTACGTAACATGATGCAGTTTGTTTTTAACTGTACTGTAATATGATACAGTGTGTGCTGAACTCTACTGTAACATGATACTGTTTGTGTTGAACTGTACTGTAACATGACACAGTTTGTGTTGAACTGTACTGTAACATGATACAGTTTGTGCTGATCTGTACCGTAACATGATACAATTTGTGCTGAACTGTACTGTAACATGATACAGTGTGTGCTAAACTGCACTTTAACATGATACATTTTGTGCTGAACTATACTGTAACATGACACATTTTGTGCTGAACTGCACTTTAACATGATACATTTTGTGCTGAACTGTACTGTAACGTGATAAAATTTGTGCTGATCTGTACTGTAACATGATACAGTGTGTGCCGAACTGTACTGTAACATGTTACAGTTTGTGCTGAACTATACTGTAACATGATAGAATTTGTGTTGAACTGTACTGTAACATGATACAGTGTGTGTTGATCTCTAGTGTAACATGATACAGTTTGTGCTGAACTGTACTGTAACATGATACAGTTTGTGCTGATCTGTACTCTAACATGATAAAATTTGTGCTGAACTGTACTGTAACATGATACAGTGTGTGCTGATCTCTACAGTAACATGATACATTTTGTGTTGAACTGTACTGTAACATGATACAGTTTGTGCTGATCTGTACTCTAACATGATAAAATCTGTGCTGAACTGTACTGTAACATGATACAGTTTTTGTTGAACTGTACTGTAACATGATACAGTTTGTGTTGATCTGTACTCTAAGATGATAAAATTTATGCTGAACTGGACTGTAACATATGCAAGAAAATAGGGGGTAAATCATTAAACAAACAGTTCTGTGACCATTTACAGAAATTGGTATAAACAGGTCACAAAGTTAAGGTTATCTTATAATGGAAACAACAGTGAAAACCGACAGAACTTTTTCTAACAATAAACCGGACAGCATAATTCGTCACAATAAACAAGAAACATGCATGTCAATAGATTTTCAATTCCTGCAGACAGAAATTTGATGATAAAACAACCTGAGGTGATTTTAAATCATAAGGAATTTAAATAGAAATTCATCTCATGTGTAATTTGAAAGCAAATGTGATATCGAAAATAAATGTGGCGACTGAAACCATCTCAGAATCACTCAGACAGTACCTGAGTAACATACCGGGAAAGCACGCAATCGAGAAATTACACAAACCAGCCATATTGTACACTGCACACAAACTGTGGGAAGTGCTGGTTTAGAAGTACAGAACATATTGCACGGGCGAAAAACACAGTTTGTTTGTTTGTTTCATGTATAGAATTGTAAATACCGAGCATAAAGGTGAAAATAATAATAATATACACTAAAAATCTGTGCAATTGTAATACAGGGTTGTCTTTCCCTTCTCAACCACTTGTTTCTCTCTGTTTAATTCTCTTTCCATTATGCGCGATTCGAAACAAATTGTGAAGATTTTATTCCTTTGTTGCTGTCCACCTGGTTTAGAGCGACTCCTAACGGGAGAGTTTCCACCAAATTTCCTTCTTGTTTTATTGACACTTTCTGTGTTCGGCTAAAAATAGACAAAAATGGCTCTTATTAGAAGTTTCGTCAAATTACGAAAAGCGACTGTTAGCTTTGTCATGTCTGTCTGTCCGTCTGTAGGCGTGGACGGAATTTGATGAAACTTGGTACTTGAATATTTTTTTAGTATCAGTCAGGAAAATTCAAGTTTCGCGTAAATCTGGCAAGAAAAACGGCTGTTTGACAGGAAGACATTTTTTATTAATTCTTGCTCGACCTCTCAGGGAAGGGTTTTAGAGGAAACCAAAACACATTTTGTGACAAAAAATATTTCTTCGGATAATAATCGTGTCAGTTAAGAGACAGTGTGGAAAAATATTGTAGCCCACTGTAAGGTATGACTTGGGACTGAAGAACTGCTGATCAAAGATCACAGATCATGTAACTAGTCAAGGGGACCGCTTTGAATATTTGAATATGATGGCTGTCGTTAAACTGCCAGTGAACAGCCATACACTGATATCACTTTACCAACTGTACAGCCACACTTGTTGGATTGCTGGGAAAGCATTATCACAGTTTATACAAACAGTGACATGTTGACAGTGTGGCAGACTGGAGAAGTATATATTTGTGTTTGACTGGCCTACTTGATATACTTGGGCAGGGCTGACATGGCGACTTCAGCAATGTGTATTAAAGGATTACTTGACCAACCCAGTTGGTATCTGGAATTTGATAGATGTCATGAAGGGAGTGTTCCTGTCTTTCGAATCAATAACTGTTAACCCTTTAAACGCCAAGTTAAGTCCCATCTGCCATTTTCTGGCATTATTAGGATCTCACCCTATACTCCACGTTAGCAGGATAACGGTTAATGTCATAATTAACGCTGTAAATTACAAACATAACGATAGACCTTTATGGAACAATTTAGAGATTCGTAACTCAGAATTTATCTAATTTTCTTTATCCTGAACCACAAAATCCGTATTTTCATCAACACAGCATATATATAAATAACCTAAGCCAGTCACACCCAATACTGCCTTTCTGCGCGCTCGCGCGCGCGCACGCACGCACACACAAACACACACGCACACACTAACACACACGCGCGCACACAAACACGCGCACGCACATGCGCGCACACACACACACACACACACACACACACACACACACACACACACGCTACCTACAACTGTACTTCCGTTGGTTGAAGAACCACTGGAAGTCCTATTTGCGATGGCTGTTGGACCTGCTGTTGCTTTCTGTTGAATTCCACATATTGGAGAGAAACGATGAATTGCGTCAGTTCTTGAGTCTCTGTAACAGACAGCAGTCACATGCAGTTTGGTACAGCTACGATTTGTTGCATGAACAAACACTGCTGCACTGCAAGAGAGATGTAACAAGGCGAATGTATACGGTGTGTTATCAGAATGTTGTACAATATTTTGGAGCTTATTCGCCGAATGGCATTCCTGCAAACTTTCAGAAATACCCAATAAATATCACAGTTCACTGTCTGTGCTACAGGCACAAACACACACAAATTGCCCAAAAAACACACACATATTGATATTGGCTTTGCAAATACAAATCGACTGCTGGCAGCTATTTACAGACGTCAGGCCCAGACAGTGCCTGATCAGACACAGCACTGGTAGAACCTGTTTGTAAGGGAAGTAGAGTTTAGGAGACATTATCCACCTGTTTAGGCACTACATATGGTCACCATATGAACTGTGGTGTAAGAGCGGTACTGCACAGAGAGCACAGTGTTTGGTACAGCAAACAGGTGTGAGTGAGTGAACAGCACAGTGTTTGGTACAGCAAACAGGTGTGACTGAGTGAACAGCACAGTGTTTGGTACAGCAAACAGGTGTGACTGAGTGAACAGCACAGTGTTTGGTACAGCAAACAGGTGTGACAGTGAACAGCACAATACAGCATATAGGGCAGAGCGAACTGAAAGGGAACTGGGGATAAGGTTTGTACTGAATGTGTGGGTTGGGAATATTGTTATGGGAAAGGAGATTGTTATAACAGAGAGCACGTATAACGTAACATTTTGGCGAGTTCGTGTAACCATTAATGCAGTTGAAAAGCAATAGGTGTTACGTATTCCAAGTGTGTTCCTGTTTCCTTACGTTTACAACAACCAACAAGCATGCGCCATCCCACATGTGACCTGCTCCACTAACCACATTGTTCCACATTATCTCATAAACGGTACAATTTTGCAAAAAAAAGTTACTGAACATAAAATATCTGTTTTTAATTTCTCAACAATTTTTGTCTGAAATACTTTAATTCTAGAAACAGCTGAGTGAGATGTAACTGTAACTCTAACTGTACACACACACACACACATATATATATATATATATATATATATCGGTCGGTCTGCATGTAAAGTGACAGTTGTTCTTGTCAGATTTTAACACATTGCGGACGGGTGACGCAGATTTGCCTCTTTACATTACAAATGTGCAGGACGGGTGACGCAAATCTGCGTTTTTAACACGGTGAAACTCGGTATATCTGCAAGTTCTCCTTAGTGCCACTCCACAAGGGGGAATGTTTCCGGAGGTATCACACCCTCAAGCACTACTAGGGTCTTTGTTGAGAATTTCCTGAAAATTTCATTTCACAAAAATAGTTCGCGAATTTGTTATACATTTTTAAAGAAACACAGTATAAAAGTTGATTAAAATTCTTAAAAAAAACCCGGGAACGGGCGTTTAAACAATTTAAATGACCCCTCCCGTCCTCAATGTGTTAATGAAAACTTAACTGTTCTGGATAGACGTTCGAAAATTACTCAGATATTAAATTCCTTGGAAATCCGACATGAGGAAGCTAACAGTCGCTCTCCGGAATTTTGCAATATATTTTCATGAAACAAATTTCACATAGATTCGCCCAGTGTGAACCGCGATGATACTTGCTGTCAGACAGACAGACAGACAGACATGATGAAAGCAATGGACGCTTTCTGTGACGGTGTGAACGTCCCTAAAAACTGCTGTATAAGGAGCGCTGTCAAAACTTCAGAACTGAACAATATCCAGTTCTGTTGCACGCACTGTCTCTCTCCTCCAGCAAACAGCTTTCCACTGTTCACTGATCATCATGGACGTTCCAGTGAAGAAGTTCATACGTTCACCACCAGATTACAGCACTTATTGTGCCATAACGTACCCGTCTATCATTAAGAAATGTCTAGCAATAAACTGCTTTGCGTTAGCAGGCAAAATAATAGGAGTGTTATAAAGTAAGTAATTAACTGTATAAAGCACAGTCCTTATTGACAAGCTGACAGTTTTTCAGCCAGTCAAGAAATCCTTATTACTTTATGGACCGGACAGTTCATCACCTTGTTCACAACAGCCCATCACTTGTCCCTATCTTCAGCCACAAACTCCAAATCTCGTAACAAATTCAACATTTTCTTGATCTAGGATCTTAAATCCTTTAATATTAGTAATAATACTGTTTCCCACCTACCACTAGGTCTTCCATGTGTTCTTTCTGTACCAGAACCTTGTACACATTCACCAATTCCCCCTTACATGCCACATGCCCTGCCCACAGCGATTTTGTCACCCCAGTAATATTTGTTCAAAAATACAAACCATAAAGCTTCTAATTATGTAATTATCACTAATCTCCTGCTACTCCCCAATCCTTAGACCCAAATAACCTCCCTGCACCCCGCTCTCTAACACCCAAATAACCCCTCTGCACCCCGCTCTCTAACACCCAAATAACCCCCCTGCCCCCCG
>Ga0268261_10002304_pt1 | contig 13633 bp, 7 predicted proteins | sample TergutNc150P1_FD_190353 | JGI IMG/M metagenome (GOLD analysis project Ga0268261, IMG submission 190353) | Nasutitermes corniger P1 segment gut microbial community from laboratory colony in Florida, USA - Nc150 P1 (SPAdes) (version 2) | ecosystem: Host-associated > Arthropoda: Insects > Digestive... | reverse complement strand
AGATTTGACACATTTATCAACATGTCACCTCAATAAAACCCCTACTGAAAAGGGATAATGGATGGGAAACCCAGTTTATACCTGAGTAGAAGGTTGTAGCTCTCTTTCAACTTTGGTTTCTGAAGGAACAAAGTCAAAAGCATGCCAGAAAAAAAATTACAATTAGACGTGACCTTAAAGTCACACGGCCCTATAGAGGGTTAATATATGGAAGGAAACAGGGGTAAAATTTTGGTTTCAGTAACGTCAGGTTCAGGAGACGGTCCATCGTCAAGTCTGTCTATGTAATCATGGTAGTAGTCTCCACCACCAGCAGTGATAATTTCTGCAAAATACAGAAGGAAAACGCTAAGTGGACTTGAGCAGTCATTTATATGTGATGCTTCATTGTCCTTCTTTCCTCTGGGCTCCCCTGTATATGTGTGTGCCACACTGCTCTGAGGGCAAGAGGGGCAAGTCGACTGCACGGTTACTTGCTGTTGAGTATGTTCACCAAGCCCACTCTCACTGGCATCCTAATCATCAAAGGCATTGGACTAAATTCAACTGCTGGTCTCAGTGACTACTGGCTGTCTGGCGGTATGGTTGAGGTTGTGACACCCCTGGCACACTTTCAGAACCTCCCTCAACTAAAGCGACATCGCTTTACACTCTCGCTTTGTCACTGTCAGTTCAGATATTTTGCTGGGCCTCAGCAATCTTGGCCTCTTGTTTGGTCCACTCATTATGCCACCACTCACGCCGACTACAACATGCTTACTGGGCAGAATAACAAGCTCTCTATGCAACACTGTGGATGCAAACTCAGCCTGAAGTCTGAGAAACGTAACGCAATATCTTGAGCTCTAAATGGGGTCCTTCAAACAAACAGGATGGCTGATAAAGGTCTGTTTATTGCAGCCTGTCACCACATTATTGCTGTAACCCTAGTGAAAACTAGCTAAACTTTCCAGACTAAATAATTAGTCACACACAAGCCAGATGAACAGAGCAGGAAACATAAGCTTTGTATCATCGCCACTACATCCTTACTGGCTGCAGGTACAAAGAGCCTCATATAAAAATGGATAATGGGAGGATTTCTATCAAGGGGTAAATCAGTCAGAGCATGAAGCTGAAAAAAACTTCTAGTGGGGTGTTAGGAATGAGCAAAGCTTCCCTAAATGCCCCATGGCATCATGAGCAAAATATTTAAATGGCTGAGGCTGTGGCTGTCCTACATGTAGAACACTCATGCCAAGAGGAATTTTAAATGCCACACTATATCTAGGACACATGACTCTAAACGTTAAAAAAAAAAATTCAATTTACCAGCTTAATAAATGCTTAGAGCAAGTGGAATCATGGTGCACATATGTAAGTTAACTTACTGAGGTGAGTTGCCAAGCAGCGAATGAGTCCATTTGAACAAAATACTATGCCGTATCTTACTTGGTGTGTTCTCACCAGGCACCATCAACAGACCATGCAATAGGGATAAATACATCTTGAACACACAGTCAACAGCATCTGATGTGCAACTTGGATCTGGAAGAAGCTCAAGCAATCTCTGTCTACATGCCTTCAAGTCACTGAAACGAAAATTTGTTTGAAAGTGAGCTTAAATGTCTGTGAAATTTACTGCATCTCCAAGCTTGAATATCTGTGAAATTTACGGCATCCCCACGTTATACATGTACACGATACGAAATTAATGGAACATGGTCCAAAAATCTTGGCTCTCAGAAATAGTTATTCTGCTTATCTAACAGTTGTATTTAAAAAACAACGGGGTATTTATATTTTTAGTTTAAACGCATATAATTAAAGAACATTAATAACGAAATAGCACCTACCTGCATATTTTAACCGCATCGGGTTCTGCAACTACCATACCCAGATCAAAATTAACCTGCGTTGTGGCTTTGAGCACATTCCTATGAAACCAATGAGCCATTCTGTTTGACCTTTACAGTAGTAAATCAAAAGAAATTCCTGTATAATAACACAATCACACTGCTAGACTTTTTTCAACTTGTCGAAAACTTGAAATATACCTTAATCCCACCTATGGCATTCACAGACGCCATACTGTTCGCTGCAGGGTTGCCAACTCGTTTTCACAAAATTTGCAAGACTTTTCGGATATCGTCCTCAAAGACGTTTGCCGTTTACCTTGCCTTCATATCATGTATAAAAATATAATTTTATAATACAAATATATTTTCATAAGTGCATCCAAAAGGGTAGGTTTGTCCAGCTCCACACAATAGGTTGAATGTTCCAATAATATTCCCTGAGTATGGTCATTGAATATTACAGTAATGACTGTAAGTTAGTCATGATAAATTAATTAAATCCATTGCAAGAGTTAAGCATTTTATGTTTTTCACATGTACGAAATGTAGGGAAATTTACAGCTCCTCGTAAGAACAATTATACACAACATTGTCAGCATTCTTGTGCGATATCAATCACGTCAAAGAATATGCTGCAAGATGGCTGTCAACATGTGGAGGAAGTTATTGAAACCGAGTTTATTTATACTTTTAATTGAATTATTTTTCGTAGTAGCAAAACGAAACGTTGTACAGCTCAGTGAAGATAATTGGAAAGAAATGCTTGACCAAGAGTGGATGGTGGAGTTGTAAGTACATGAACTTAAGAAATGCGATTATTTTGTTAACTTCACTTTTGATAGCGTGTTGTACTATGGTATGTTAGCATTGATGGGGAGTGGGTACAGATCATTGTACCGTTTTGACTGCATTTTACATAATTGAATTGCTGCAGTAGAAATTAATATATTTTTGTTTTCACGTATGTCTGACCGATTGCTACATGCTTACGGGTTACGTCATTAAATTTCTGGCACCACATGTCTTTCAGTTCCTAAGATTAACTGTATATGCACACGAAATTACTGTGGATTATGAGTGTTAATTTCGATGTAACAGACCAACTACTGATCAGATGTTGTACATGGGTCAGATACTGAAAAAAAAGGGGGGGATTGTAGTTGTACAGTTCGTCATCTATTTATACACTCAAGAAAGCGAGTCAGTGAGCAGAAAAATTGTATGTGCATTATTTACACTGAGTGTGACATTGTATCCTAAAACTGGTTCAGCTGATTAAAATGTGTATGAATGATGCCTGTAAGACAGTGCATGTAGGTAATCATTTCTGTGACACATGCACTATTCATAATGGTCTGAAACAAGTAATCGCGTAATTGCTACAGCTTTTCAGGTAGGCATTAGACTGTTGCTAAGATGGCGAAGACGTGTGCGGTATAAGAAATGTTAGCTGCAGATTTTGTATATATACTCGATGAAGACTATGATTTAAAATGTCAGTGTTGTGCGAAATGTAAGCTGGAGTTAACTAAAGTTACTACAGAATTAAAATCTGCTTTGAAAATCATTGAAATTCTAAAGGAAGGACGAAGAATTGATAACATGCCAATTGATAAGGTTGGGATGAAACTGGTTAATTCTGACGAAGGAACATCCGTGTCTTTGAATAATGAAAATTGGACTCAAGTGACTGCAAACCCCCAATAAAAAAATACATGTAAACTAAGTAAATCTCCATCCGCTACTTTGAGAACTACAAATCTGAACTTTGTCAAAATTAATACTCATACTAATATTGTCTTTAGAATATATATAATTGCACAGTCTAACACAACTTTTTATTAAGTAATTACAATTAAAAGATAATTAAATCGTCTTTAACAGCAACATGTTTTGGCTTCTCTTATAGAGCCATCTTCAGGCTGAGCTCTAAAAAGTGTTATATAAAATTAGAAGTGCTTTATAGAGTACAAGATCTCGTTTACGTGTTATTAATATATATTATGAATTAAAAATAAATGTAATTTGAAATGTAAAGTAACATAGGTAATAAGGTTAAAAGTTATAAGTAATAAAATTTAAAATGTAGGAAGAATAATAGTTTTTAGAATTGTCAGTTGTGATATTAATGAAGAATTATTTTATCCAGAATTTTGGATGTAATATTGTGAGGTTTTCTCTTCATTGGTGTAAATGGTGCATCTTTTTTTGTGGAGTATTAGGGATATTTGGGTCAGTGGATGCAATTATGTTGGATCTGTAACTTTTGTGTGGAAATATAGCAATGTTTCACTGTGGTGTTGCTGGATGAAACTATGATGAATCTGTACATTTTTTGGAGCATGCATGGTGAGTGCATTTTTTGTATCTTGTCACGTGTGTATCTACGTTGTTTGCATAGAAAATATACGAATTTTATAGTTCCATGAAGATGTTATATATGTTTTTGTCATCACTAATAACTTAATTGTATGTCACTTGAATTTTATAGTAACAATAGTTCGCTCGCGGACTAAGGCCACAGAGTTTAGTTTAGTTTAGTAACATGGATATGCACACTCACTCTTTAATGTATTTAAATTTGAATATGTAGAGTATTTTGAGAGTAGAGTGTCAGTTCCAGTCCTTGTTTGTCTGTGATAATATCAAATTACAACAATACAATTGTAAAAGCTTAAATGAGTTGATAAATGAGGCAAAAAGACTTAGCTATAACAATAAACTTACAAAATCACACAATTAAAATTAAAACAACTTGGATGATTATTAACCCTTTAAACTCCAAGTTAAATCTCATCTGCCATTTGCTGGCATTATTAGCAGCTCACCATATTCTCCACGTTAGCGGGATAAGGGTTAAAGCAGAGACAGGCAAACAAGGAAAGAACAAAGAACTTATTAAACCTGGAAAGATTAATCCTAATGCCTTCAATAACTATTTTCTAAAAATTGCAGAAAATACTACTCATACCATTCCCACACAAACTAGTGATAATAGAATAGAATAATATATGGGTTTGAGCCCTTCCGGGCCCGATGCACCTAGGCCTTAAGACAGGCCCTTTGTGCCCCGTATTCTATACTAAATTAAAGGAGCCCTGTTCTTTTAACAAGGTTCCATATGGCTCTCCCCTACTTATTTTCCTGTTATCTACTGGGTCCAAAAAGAAGGAACCCAGATATATTTGTCTGAGTGAGGCCAAAGCCTTACTCAGATTTAAAACCTGAATAGCCTCCGGATTCAAAAAAGGGCTCAAATATACTATTCATTTCCCTCAAACGCCTCGACAATTGAACCCCCTTTAGGCTCCCCAAAAGGGCCCCTATACAGAGAAAGGCCCGCCCACAGGGCATTTTGTTTATCCCTCAAAGACCTCATCTTTCAGGTTCTCCAATAAAGGAGCCCTCCCCAAGGCCCCCTCCATGGAGTCTCCTAAGGGAGGCAAACAGAGCCCCTTCATCCAGCCCTCAAAGTCCCTGGTAGACAAGCCGCCCTCCAGGTTCCCCAAATGGATCCTCTATAAGAAGAGAATAGAATAGAATAATATATGCCTGTCTCTAGAGCCTTTTCTACTCTTAAAGTCCCCGGTAGACGACCCCTCCTCCAGGTTCCTCAAAAGCGGAGCCCCTATGAAGAGAGATGCCCGTCTCCAGAACCTTTTCTAAATATCCTTCAGGGTTCCCGGGAGGGAGCCCCCCTCCAGGTTCCCTTCATAGAGCTCCCATGGAGAGAGACACTCCATCTCCAGAGCCCCTTTAGCCATATCTCAAAGTCCCAGTAGATGAGCCCACCCCAGGTTGCCCCAACAGAGCCCCCATATAGAGAGGTTCCTGTCCTTAGAGCCCTCCTTTCATAACCTTCAGGGTCCCCAACAAGGAGCCCCCCTCCAGGTTCCCCTAACAGAGCTCCCATAGACAGAGATGCCCAGTCTGCACAGCCCCCTTTCAACTATTTCTCAGAGTTCCCAGTGAACGGACATCCGTCCCCCGAGCCCTCCTCCCCATATCCTTTTGGATCCCCAGGATGGAGCCCCCTAACAGAGCTTCTACATAGAAAGATGCTCCCTTTCTGGAGCCCTCCATTCATTTACTTATTTATATCTGTTGGAGTCTCCAGTGTGGAGCCCTCCCACAACAGAAGGGGAATGATATTAATCCACCAAGCAGAGCCCCTGTACTTGGTGAGACTAAATACAACTGGGAGGACGCCTAGTATCCCAGAGGGTGCCGTTAATGACAGACTCACCCACTGCCATTCATCCCTTAGGCACGGCACACACACCATAGGATTGGGGATTGTTTTTCAAAGTTTACTCCTTTAGATCCGCTGTGTTCTGCATAACACTCGTAGGATGTGGCTCTTCACCATGCACAGGCGGTCTTGGGTGAAGAGAGGCTATAATCTGCACCTATCACCCCCTGGAGAATAACTAGAGCCCCCCCCACCCCCCACCCCTCCGGGCCACCAGTATCACCTCTCGGTAACACGATGACCCCGGAAGGGCCCAGCCGACTTCCCTTGACCCCTAGTGATAATAATAGAAAGTATAAATATTATTTGGATTTAACACATAGAAGTCCCTTTCCCAAAATTAGATTAAATAATATAGCAACTAAAGGAACTGAAAAGTAGTTTCCTCTTTACATCCAAAAAATTCTTATGGCTATGATGAGATTTCGACGAAAATATTAAAAATAAGTAGTCGCTATATTTCTGTGCCCTTGTGCTACGTATGTAACAAGGCTATCTGAGTTGGAACATTCCCCTCGTACTTGAAATATTCTATTGTAACATGCATACATAAAAAAGGTGACAAGAAAAATTGCGCAAACTATAGACCGATCTCACTGTTGACCTCATATTCCAAGGTATTTGAAAAAATACTATATAGGAGATTAAGCAATCCCATTACAGGCCTGGACAGGCCCAGATGGTTCCAGGAAGTTGAGGCTCCCAGATTTCAAGACAGTCGGCACATGAATGTGATAAGGTTGTCAACCCACTGCACCAGCCGCCTTTACCCCCCAGGAAATATTCCTGGTACTCATTTTATGTTGTTATAATTATAGTGATACTGCTTATAATTGGAATGTACTTAAATTCACTTTATTATGAGATCTTGTCATGATTGAATTATGTCATTGTCTTGACTTTTTCTTTATCCAATGGTTGTGTACCAGCATGGTTCCACAGAAGCCAAAGAATGAATGAATGAAATGGAAAGTTCAGTAAACCCAGGAGTGACTGAACTTAAATGGACTACAATAGGTTTTAGTCTGTGCTCTTGATGTTTACTGGGCCAAGACATAAATATTAAAAAGAAAAATGCAGAAGCATCGTTAGGTTGGTCTAGAAGTAAATGCACGAGACATAAGTATGCTTATGATTGTGCCTCTTGTCACAAGAATGCAGGACAAAGTCACAACATCAAGTGAAAATGGAAAATACCGTCTGTGAAAATGTGGCAGAATCCAAATATTGTGAACAGCAAAGTTGCATTTGCAGAGAAATTAAGAGCAGATTAAATTTGAAGTGTAATTGCTGGCTTTCAGTTCAGATTATTTTGCTTTCCTGTCTTCAGTCAAAAAGCAGAACTGGAGTAGTATAGTTGGTACACTGACTAGCCTACTGGTTGGACAGTTTGGTGGTTGGATTTCTGGAATTGGCAAATGGTTTTTATTTTCTTCTGCTGCCCCATATGCTTTCATGGCATGGACAGGGACACCTTTACCCTCATCCAAAAATATGGATTAATATATTAAAACCTAATTATGCCTGTTTTGTGTGGACATGCAACTTGGTCACTTACAACGAAGAAAAAACATTAATTGCTGGTGTGCAAGATCAGGTTGCTGAGGAGAACATGGGGGAGGAGGTAACAGGAGGCTGGAGAAAATCATGTAATGAGCTTGATGATTTTTACTTCTTGATGGTGTTAGGATGTTCAAATGAAGAAGAGTGGGGCAGGGTGGGTGGTACACAGGCTAGAGAATGAAAATGCATTCAGAGGTTTGGTGCAAATACCTGTAGGTAAGAGACAATTAGGAAGATCTAGAAATATATGAGATGGTAATATTAAAGTGGATCTGAAAGAAGAATGATGAGAGAACTTGGACTGTATTTATCTGGTTCAGGATGGGGACTAGCAGTGGGCTGTCATTAACACAGTAATGAAATTTTAGATGCCACAAACTGTGGAAAATTTCTTGATTAGATGAGGAACAATTAGTTTTATAATGGGAACTCTGCCGTTAGTGATTTATGTCATTTCATTCTATATTACACTGGTATCCAAGTTGATTTATAAGTGTATTGTTTGTGTATTTAGTATAATTTAAGTGAAGGAGGTTCAGTACTGATATTCACGCATGCAAGAATGTTAAGGTATTGAGACTACATCTTTCTGATGAGCCCACCATAATGGGTTTTCCCATTTTCCCAATCCACCTGATGAGAGGGGCATGTAAAGCCTCCCAAACATTGTAGGCTTTTATTTTGAAACAGTGGATAGTAACAACTAAGGACCTTCAGATATCCTTCAGATTTGTATGTTCATCGTAATCAAATTAATATGGGTTAAGTTATGGCCTTCTTCGTGTGTTTCCTGTATTGTTTAAATTTGGTTTTAGCTTGCTTGTTAAATGCAATATCAAAATATATGTTGCCACAAAGGGACATATGTATTGGACTGTTATCATTGTACTCATATATAATGCATGGTGTATTCATTATCTGTCATGTGAGGTGTACTACCCTTGTGTCTCACATATCCTGAACCAGTTTTTTTGTTCCTTTTTGCAAATCTTTCCACAGTTCAGTTTTTATGCTTCATTTGATTACCTACATATGCAGTTAAAAATGTTGTTAGAATTGTTAAATAGCTTCAGAATAATTAAAATCCTGCTACATGTGAGTTCCTCTAATGTTTTTTATAATTAAATTTCAGGCTTTACTTATGAACAGTCAGCTGATCTAAATTAATGTGGTTGCCATCTTTATCCTGTTTACAGTTATGCCCCTTGGTGCCCTGCTTGCAAGGCTTTGCAGCCTGTTTGGGAGGATTTTTCAACATGGAGTGAGGACCTGAGCATTAAAGTGGGACAGGTTGATGTGACTACATCACCTGGGCTCAGTGGGCGGTTTATGGTGACTGCTCTGCCCACCATATTTCAGTATGTAATTCAATAGCTTTGTTTTTTTTTCACCATAACTATTTTTGTTGTTGTTATCAGTAAAATAATGGTCTTGTTGAAACTGCAGGGGTTAAGGGAGAACTAATTAAGTATCAAAGATGTAACATCATGTAGTAGTAAAACTTTGCTAACAGTTTAGAGTGTCCTTCTTATTCCATTTTCATGGTGGAAGATGGAGATGAGGTGGTAGGTTTTTCCTAAGTATTGGAAAAACGTTTACCAGGCTAGATGGCATTGTGTCACGGAAGACAGAAATCTTCATTGTCACCAGCATGAGTACCTCAAATCTGGCATGAACTCATGTTCAACCCTTTGCGAAAATAGTTTGGGAAATAATCAGTACTATGGACATGGCTAATTAAATATCTGGCAGGTTTATATATCTGAAAGTGATAGTATCAAATTAAAAATTGCATTTACAATGAAATGGGGACTTAGTACAGATTGAATTTAGGTGTACTGTCCATCATGCAGATCAGAATCTTCCTTCCTGTCTGCTCTCTAAGAAGTTGAAGATTAAAATATAGCTTGCTGTCATTTTTCATGTTGTTTTCCATGGGTATGATGCTTGATCCATTACATTTAGGGAAGAACATAGCTTGAGTGCTTGAGAACAGAGTGGTGAGGAAGTGGTGGGAGGGTAGAGAAACTGTATAGTAAGGAGCTTTTTAATTTGAAGGCCTTACTGTGTATTAGTAGGATGACAAAAGCATGGAAGGTGAGTTATGTAGGTACTCATGAGATTTCAGTGAATCACTGCTGTGACTTCAAGGAACAGACGGAACTCTACGAGTATTTTTGAAGGTATGGCATATTCTAAAATACTATTACAGCAGTATTACCTTTGTATTTTTGCTATTTCAGAATATGACATAACTTCAGCAATCCTCTTATAGGTTATTTTGATTTTCACTACATAGCAGTGAGTGGCTTCATATAGAAGTAGAAAACTATGATATGTAGGAAAGGAATTCTCACAAGTTACACTTAATATACCAGAAACCAAAGGCATACCATTATATAAATTCCACATTATAGATAGAATGATGCATACAAAATAATAATAAAAAACCAGTTCTGTTGTGGAAATACAAAATAGTTTAACCCAATGTGCATTAACAAAAAAAAAATTGTGAAGTGGTTAGCTAACACAGGATTAAGTTTATGTGAAATAGGTACTGTATCAGCAAACTGATTGACATCTGCAGTAAGTAGTTTCTTGTTAAACCTTCAGTTCCAACCTCATTAAGCCTTACTGACCCCCTGCATATTGTATGCCACTGGAGTCAGTAAGCTTTACTGACCTACATAGCATATAAGTATTTCTGCTTTTATAGATATCAAAATATTTAATATGTTTACAAGTGGTTGTGCCTTCTGCACTCTGCATAGGACTGTGCATTTAGAGAATTTAAAATTTCTAAATGTTACTTTATGTGTTAAGTATGGCATCCACAGGAAAGCCTTCTGAGTTATTAGAAAGTTTCGGACACCTTCAGTGATTCATGTGAGGGTGTAATTAGTGACAGTATCAACAATGTCAGTATTGATGACAGTGGTAATGCCTGCCCTGCAGTGGAGGTGTGTGTGCCATGCAACTCCATTATGGCTTGTGCACAAAACACAAGAGAGCACATTGGAGTCTGTTGCCTAGAGTGTGGCATTGGACTATACTTTGAAGCCTGAAGATTTTTATTTCTAAGGTTATCAGAAATATTTTAATGCTATTATAGGATTATTTTTCTCCTTTCCAGCATAATTCTTATTACTGCAGAATTTATTGGCTGCTTAAGTAAGGGTTATCCTTTTCTTAAGGATGCAGAAATGCTATAGCTATGATGCTGTAAAATCTGAATTACATTTCTGTGCAGATAGGCTGCTAGCATACCTTGTGTAACTGCAAGAGCACACTGCCTGATTGTTTGAACTAGCAGTAACGTGAGTTTGCGTAAGCAGGCTGGAAGCATGCCTTCCATACATGGGGAGCACAGTTCTGTGAATTTTGAACTTACAATAATGTTTGTTTTGTATAGACCAGGAAGTAGTTTGAATTTTGAGTGAAAAAGGCTACTAGCTCACCTTACATAAATGTGAGACCACAGTGGCATAAAGTTTGCAATTACATTTTGCAAGGTTGCAGAAATGGACTGCTAACAAAGCTTTTATGTGGCAAGCTCCTTAATGAAGAAATTAAAAGTGTAGTGCTTATATTTAATTTTGGCACTCTCTGCAGTGTACACTCTTAAATTTTAGCTTTTAAATTTTGCACTATCTGATTTTACATCAATTTTATTTATGTGTTGCAGTTACTACAAACAGTATAAATCTCATTCATACTCTGCTAATGACACTCTTCATTTTTTACTTTTAAATTCTGCATTTTTTCGTGCTTAGGACATTTGTAGTAAATAATTGCATCTGTCATGGAAAATATTTAAAAGTCCTTAACCTGTACAGTAAGATTGTTAACTGCCCATCAACAAAGAATTAAAACTGGTCTGCATGTGCAAAGTAATAGCATTCAACAGAAAACTAAAAATAAAACAGTAAAAACTTTTCTCTTTTACTAACTCTAGACTAAGAATAGAATGCATTTTGCAAGGCAAGGTTTCCCTATGAACTCTCAAGGAAAATCTTGGTTAACCAACATTATTGCAGTATTAATAAAGGATCTTTTTGCAACTAAACGTACTACAGCACCAATTTATTTAACTGAAAGAATAGGACTGGTCTCTTTAACACAAAATATGGAGAATCATCACATAACAGAAGCATGTGATTTATCTCAACTCAAGGAAGCGGGCATAAGTGGCAGTATTATTCTTCCTCTTCTATAAGACCCAGATCAACAACCAGTAAGAGAAAAGTAGCCCATTATTTGAAGTGATGATTTTTAGGGACATAAAAGAAATGAATATACCAACATTTCAACCCAAATACAATTCCTCCTTAACAGTTTTCATCAAAACATATGGGGAATGAAAGACAAGTGTGATGAGTTGACTTGTTCTTTGATTAGTACTGATATTTTACCTCACTTTATCTGCTTGGGGGCCACGATAGCACCGGTGGTATAGCGACTCTCTACGGGCTGGACAGTCCAGGGATCGAATCCCAGTGGGGGGGGCGAGATTTTCCGCACGTGTCCAGACTGGCCCTGTGGCCCATGCAGCCTCCTATACAAGGGGTACCAGGTCTTTACCAGGGGTAAAGCAGCCAGGGCATTGTGTTGACCACTCACCCCCATCTAACGCTGAGGTTGAAGGAAGAGTAGAGCTATACATCTGCTCCCCCTCTGGGCCTTCATGGCCCGTTCTAGGGTGAACTTTACCTTTACCTTTGAATTTATCTGCTTGACAGAGTATTATGCAAGGGAGCAAAATTTATTAATTATTGAATTAGAAATTTACAATTTATCAACAAATTTCTCAAGAAAAAATTATGCTGGTGGAGATGTTTTTTATATTCACTAGATCATATTTTAAAATTAAAAACATTTAATGTTTCTCAGTTTTGTATAGAGAAAATTTATGAGCTATACACAGCTCCAATTGATCAGTGACATATTTTTGTAATATGCATCTGTAGATCACCTGCTGGAAATTATAATACTTTACAGTCAGCTTGAGTTAACACTAAAATACTTATGCAAACTGATATCTGAATTTATAATATGTGAAGATTTAAATGCTATTTTTTATTAGATACTAACTTCAGACTTAAATTAATTTTACTTCTTCATTTTATACTTATTCTACATAGTAGATTTTCTGGCTAGATTCAACAAATGTTCTGGTTTGACTATAGATAATATTTTTATTGATGTTATGCCAATAATTAATGGCTTTTTGGACCATAATGTGCAATATTTAGCATGAAAAAATGTATTTATATCAACTAAGAATTGTAACACAGTAAGTAGAAAGAGGTAATAACAACAAACATGCCAGCATATTTTATAGAGATAATGATGAATGAATCTTGGGAGGAAATGTTTTCTCAGAGTGATGTTAACAAAAATTTTCATTCCTTCTTAAGTATTCCTTTTTAATACATTTTGAATCTTGTTTTCCCATGTAATAAGTAAATACAAAACTGCAACATTTATGCTGGTTGACTAGAGAAATTGAGATATATTGTAATCAAAATAAGAGTTTGTACATTCTTACTAAGATTAGTAATTGCCCTACAATTAAAACATATATCAGGTACTGTAATGTATTAAGAAAACTGATTCAAAATGTTAAATTTATTATAGTAACTTGTTATTATCATCTAAAAATAAAAGTGAGGTTACATGGAACATAATAAGCAATCACTCTGGTAAACTACAAAATATGAATCATACACCCTCTTTATTTAACCCTTTAAACCCCGAATTAAATCCCATCTGCTATTTGCTGGCATTATTAGGAGCTCACCATTTTCTCCACGTTAGCAGGATAAGGGTTAAATTATTAACCTTTAGGCGACTAATATATATATATATATGGAGCACCCATTCTTGATGTTTCTAGATCACACACAACGACGCAGCACAGTCGGTAGGACTCCTCTGGACGAGTGATAAGCTCGTCGCAGAGACCTCTACCTGACAACAC
>Ga0268261_10002303_pt1 | contig 13640 bp, 11 predicted proteins | sample TergutNc150P1_FD_190353 | JGI IMG/M metagenome (GOLD analysis project Ga0268261, IMG submission 190353) | Nasutitermes corniger P1 segment gut microbial community from laboratory colony in Florida, USA - Nc150 P1 (SPAdes) (version 2) | ecosystem: Host-associated > Arthropoda: Insects >... | reverse complement strand
ATCCACACAAGGTGATCTATGACCACACCACTAAAAATACCCATGTCACCTATATACTCCACCCCCAGCGATACCACAGCCTTGAGGTTAATAATACAACAATACCCCACCACCACCTCATCAAGACACTACACACAACACAATGGAGCCTACCAGTTACCCCTATGCCACTCTGCATGCTGAGGCTACAGTTCACTGTATCATACTTTGATTTATGAACATTATTTGTTCTCAGATATGTCAAAAGTAGGATATTGATATCAGGCATTGGTAATTCTATTCAAAAGTTGCAATAATGTGTTCCCCCTCCAGATTACACCACGCATATTGTATAGTTACTTTATAAGTTGAATACAACCTGATGATGGCCAATATAGAGGCCAAAACATGTAGTTGATACTTTATGTACCACTTATTTCTAATACAGTTGTGTTCTGACTAATTAATACATACTTTGTGATTTAGTATTGAATAAACACAATGGGGATGACTCACCTCAAAGTTAAAACAGTAAGCCATATTTGAAACTCCACTTGTTGTATCTTCATATTCACACCTCCCAACATGTGACAGTACTACTGAAGCAGCAGCATTCTCTTCTTTCTGCTATACAGCTACAACAAGTTACCAACAAGCTGCTTTTGGCAGCCTTCTGTGCAAAGAAACAAAGAAGTACAGTTCTTAACATTAGGTAATGTATGTTACTAGATATATATGGTACTTGACACGGTTCCTAACTTGCATTGCCTTCAGCAATGTTACATTCCATTACACATACACGAAAACAGTGGAACAATGAACTAATTTGTACTGCTATATGGCAACTTAAGAAAATGGTATGCAAGATTTTACAAATTTCCTCCAGCAAGGGGCTTTGGTACCATTGGTGCCCTTTTTAACATTCCCTCTCTCTTTTATCTTTTGCCCACTGGATGCAATGTTACTAAACATTCTAGCATGGGAATTTTATTATTCCACACTGTACCTTAATGCAGCAATATCTGTTGCACAAACTGAATATAAACTTCACTGTGGCAAGAAGAATTAATCTTCCTAACCATCTCATTCCTGAGCTGCATAATGTTTAATTCTAGCAACATTCAGTAAACTTTTTAAAGCTTATGTAACACAAGGTTTAACATTAAAATTTCTACATTCTGACCACAGAGTATTTGTATGTGTTCTGAATGCATCTCAGAACAAACAGCAACTTTTGCCCCACACAGTTTTAACTGCTTGGTTTTTATAACCGAAATGGAGACTGTGTTGCAAACTGGGTCTTAGAAACAAAGCATGTTACATTTCATACTTGAAGGGTTAATTATTGTATACTGTAAACCAGATATACTCCATTAATTACTGTATTTTAATTACAGTTCCTCACTTTCCTGTACCAGTTCATGGATCACTATTTAACTTCTATAAATTGTGGCATAACTGCAAAACCGAAGGCCAATTAATCAATTAATGACAAAATTATTAACATTCTGAAGCCTACAGTTCATTAAAAGAATAATAAAAATCTGTGTGTTATTTCAGGCTACTGCTGCAGTGTAAATGTGGTCTTTAATCTCCTGGAATATGACACCGTGTGCATAACATCCCTGACCCACTAAGAAGTCTGTTACTATTTAGCAAAAAATATTGTGATATGATATTTTATTTAACGTTCCATAAATCCACAAATAAAAACAAAGTAGGATATAGATTGTATCTCCAATACACAGACCAGCCGGTGAATGTTGTTTTGGGAAAAAGTCTCTGTTCTTTCTCATACCCTGTGGATAAAATGTAGAGTTTTTGAATGTGAAAGTAGGTGGTACACGTAAGTAGGAAAGTGACCAGACATTCTGTTGTTTTACTGTGGCCTCCCGTGACCGGACATTCTGTTGTTTTACTGTGGCCTCCCAATGTCCTGATGAATATAAAACTAGACAGATGCAGAGGACAGTAGTGAGACTCAGGATCCATCACAGTCTTCCTGGTCTCATCATCAACATTGGTACACATCCTTTGACAGTTTTTTATTAGTAATTTAGAATGTTAGAATAAAAGATTATCTCAGTTTCATTGTCATGATTTGTCAGTTGTAAACATAATTTTTATACATAATGAACTAAAGCATTTTTCACCAACATTACTACATGCATACTCATCAGTCAATCAATTGCTTTTTGGGTGATGGCTACGTGTGTTACAATAGAAGTTTGTGATTTGTGATAAATAAGTGCTTAGTGTAGTTTTCCAGCATTTTAATATTATATTTTCATAGGTATAATGTCACTTCTGAAACCCTGCAATTGTAAAAAAATAACAATTCCAAATGAGTGCCAGGTTTTTCAAAAAAAAAAAAAAAAAAAAGGGCCTTGTTTATTTCTGTTGTGAAATTAAATGTAAAATTATGTCTTTGATCTGCGGTCAGACTATCAGTGTTCCAGAGACATATGATGTAAAGTGCTGTTATGAAAACCAACTCTCTAAATATGACCAGTACAAAGTACAACTACAGGGAGATAAATTACAGGATTTTAAATCTGCACCTAATAAGCAACAACGCATGCTCATCAAAGTATGTAAAGACTATGAAGCCACTGTAAAAGCTAGCCATGTGACTGCAAAACCATTCACAGAAAATTCTAAATGTTTTAGTGACAGTGAATTCATTAAGGCAGTGCCTTGTCTCCACCACTGAAAATGGTCAGAATCCTCTACAGTTTGAAGTGTGGCCCCTCAACTTGCCTTTACAAATAGAGCGGTCCCATGCAGAATCTGAGTTTGACATGGCTGCACTAGGATGTTTATGTGTTCCCACAGATAAAGATGTAATGATTGAGGTCAACTCATTGTTGGGCTGTACCTCACAAACTGTTTGCACACATACATTGATATGACACTTTTTCCTTGTTTTGGTGTCGGAAACTCACTCCTGAAGTTTCTACAGGCATTTTAGAAACATCCTGTATATATGACATTTTGTCCCTAACAAATTCTATTATCCTAACTGCTGATATAATTGTCTTATGTGCAAAGAATCCTGTCCCTGATTAATGATTTTCATTCACTTTTCCAGCTCTCAGCACCACCCTCATCCCGTCTGACATCCTGTCCTCTCACTAAATCTAACCTATACTTCATTCCTTCTCTTGCCAAGATTTAAAAGTTGAAGACAATGAAAACTAGTAGATAAAGAAATCATGGCTGTTTCAAGACACTGTCTGGAATTCATTTGGAGGGACTGATCAATAAAATAAGAAATATTAAAATTTGAGTACTCTGTGCTTCTGGAATATGAACAATACACCTAAATATTAAGGTAACCTTCCTCACTAGTAACATGTGTATGGATGATACACACTGAAACTGAATATTTAATAGTTGAAACAATCTGTACAAAAAAGCATATTTGCTAATCCAATGTTTTTGCCTTACTCAGCCTTTATATCTCTAATATTAATAACAAAACCTCCACCATGATAGATATGATGTAGTCTGGAAGCAAATTAATATAGCTGGTTGTTTCTTCATTACTTTCAGAATCAACATGAACTCTGGATTTGGTGATGCTTTTAATGTCTTCTTCTGGTTGCTGGTATTAATATTATTATCATGGTGGGTTGCAGCATTTTGTTTCTTTCCATTCCTTGTGTTCAGTGTCCTCACACCCTGCATTGGAGGCTTCAAAAATGTATATGAACTTCTATTATCAGGTGTAATGTTCTGACAATATGGTACATAGAAGATCATATGACTCATTTTAAATTTAAAAAAACTGACATTATCTGCATTGCCTAATCTGAGAACACAAAGTCCAGATAAACCAGAGTATTTAAAATATAATATATTATTTTTGAGGACAGGAGATAATTCATGATGGCAAATATTTGCTGTAAAGCTGTCTGCTTAGTTAGGCATTAATTTAAACTCTTAGACCAATACATGCTGTGTATCACATTACAGCAATAGGATTCACTGATATCAAGTAGGACCTGCTCAGTCACCAACTGACACAAATTTCAATCAAACAATGAAACATGACTTACACAGCTTCAGTAGATTAAATAAAATTTTAGGTTCACACTTATTACTGTATAAGTAATGGAGCTGGACTTACTGAGGACAAAATTAACTAATTTCATATTGATGATCATAATTATTCTGATGTTTTCAAAACACTGCGTATGTGTGCTGGTTGTTTTGAAAAAGCACATCGAGGAACATTATGTGAACACATGCAGTTACTTTAAGTCTATTCTTTGTTGATTTTTGACACAGTAGTGAAAGTTACTTCAGAGGAGTACACTGAATCAGACAGTAGCATATTTATGTCAGCACAAGACCATAATGAATATTACTATCAACTATGAGAATGTTTTCCGGTATATCACTCTTTCTCCCCCCTCAACATATTAATTATGGGAAGTCCTGTAGTTTTGTGTATAATTTGAAACCATGCTAAAATACATGCTTAAACGAAGATGATGGAAGTATCAAAAGAATGGTAGAGTACCTCTTGATGCACATTATGCTGTCTGAGTTTCTAGCTTACAAATTGTGTAGTGTTATCATATTTCCAATAATGGTAACTTGGAGAAGGTACTCTAATTTTACTTACTGAATTTATAATAATAATGTAATCACATTTGTAATAAATACTACCTTTACCACATATAAGTGTGAATGGTTGTAATAGTACCCTGTAACAATATCATATTTTGTTTGAAGTATGGTACTGGAGTACAGCTTTCATCACAATCCCATTCTGGTTAATGTGAATGCCTATGACCATGACTTTGCATGAATCCCAACTATGTGCTCTTACACTGAAAACTACTCATTCTCTGCTGATTTTCAAATCTTGCTGCTCTTTTGTTCACATGATGTCCACATACACATGGTTATTCATAAGTCCCTGACACCGTTAATAAAATCAGTACACTTGAATGGCGGAAAGGATTGGAAAATGCGAACTACAGATGGAAAGAGACTCTCTAGAAGTTTATATATATATATACATCAAGCCAATAATCCATAGAAAGCAACTGAACATTTTTTCAAGGAAAGTGTATAGAACTTTAGCCCCAGTATATGACAATGAAAAAGAAAATTGGAGGATATTAACCAATAAAGAAATTTATGCAAGTGTTAAAAGAAACCCTACTATAATAGAGACAATAAGGTTAAATAGATTACGTTGGTTTGGGCATGTACAGAAAATGGAAGAAAACAGAATTCCCAAAAGGGTATTATTTATGAATTTGGGAACAACAAAATTGAGAGGTAGACCAAGAAATAGATGACAAGATGAGGTGAGAGAAGATGAAAGAAGAGTTGGTGGAGAAGGGTGGCAGGAAAAATTACATAACAGAGAGGAATGGAAGAAGCTCCTGAGAACAGCAAGGAATCATCGCATTCTGCACGTGCCAGTGAAATGAATGAAGCCAATAATCCATTTCTGCCCATTCCTGCCGAAGCATGTCACAGTCCATTTCTGAGATGGTAGCAATGATTTGTCTTTACAGCTCAGGCAGTTCCTGTGGTACAGGCAGTATAGAGTCCTTAACATATCCTCATAAATAAGTGCATGATATTAGGTCAGATGATCTAGATGGCCAGCAAAGCTGTACCAGGTTTGCTGCAGTGGATATGGGCTGAAATGGATTATCAGCTTCAGGTCTGCCATGTCACAAAGGGCAGACACATAGAGTATTTAAGAGGTATGCAAAGAAAACTTAGCGAGTTTCTCTACCTAGCTGTGGGTCGCATTTTACATTCCTTTCCATTGTTCAAGTGTACCAATTTTATGAACTGTGTCAGGAAATTTTGAATAACTCTGTACATCATACATTATTCATATCAATACTGCCATATTTTATTTTATATCCCGAGGGGTTATCAACTACATATGCATGCAAATTTTATCCAGCATTCTTCTGTCAAGGTTAACTCCGTATACAGATGCAATCATTGACGAACATCGGCGTAGATTTCACATAACAGGTCAACCAATAATCATACACCATTAACTCCTCAAATAGTTGGGAAAAAGTACAATAGAATGAGGCAGTGCATCAGCTATTTATAGACTTCAAGAAAGCCTATGATTCAGTTAGGAGGGAGGTGTTGTATAATATTCTTGTTGAGTTTGGTATCCCCATGAAACTGGTAAGGCTAATAAAAATTTGTTTAAATGAAACCTAGCAGAGTCCAGGTAGGCAAACATTTCTCTGACAGATTATGTATTAAGAATGGTTTGAGAGGAGGAGATGCTTTATTGCCATTGCTTTTCAACTTTCCTTTAGAATATGCCATTAGGAGGGTACAGGCAAACCAGGAGGGCTTGAAATTAAATGGTACGCATCAGACGAGATCTTTGCTGAGGGCACAGATATCACATACACTGCTGCAGAAGCATGAAATCATGGTACAAATCAGCCTCAGGTTTATGCTGGTAAATTAATATAATAGATGAAAGCACAGTATAAAGAAATTATTATTATTATCATCATCATAATCATTATCCTTCTTCTTCTTCTTTGTCAGTACAGTCCTTGGTGTACCTTAGCCTCTTCCAAAATTGCCATCCACTGTTCTGGATCCTGTGACTTACATCTCCAGCTCCTCATGCCTGTATACTCTACATCTTCCTCAACTGACTCAAACAACATCACCTTAGATTTTCCTACGTGTCAAGTGACTTATGGTTTAAGAATGTTAAGCTTTCTGCAAAGATTCAGTTCTTGTGATCTACAGATGTGTCACAGCCACCTACGTCTTCCTAATCTTTATCATTTTAACTATGTCTATTTCATCATACAGTGTATAAAGCTCATTATTGTACCTTGTTCTCCATATACCGTTATTGTTAAAAGGACCATAAATCATTCTTCATTATCCACAGAAGCTTTATTGGTTGCTAATGAGGAGATTGGTCTAGAAGTAAATGCTAAGAAATCTATGTTCCTGTCTCATGAACAGAATGCAGGAAAAATCACAACATACAGATATGTAATAAATCGTTTGAAAGGATGAAACAGTTCAAACACTTGGGAACAACCCAAACAAATTAAAATTGCATTCACAAAGAAATTATGAGCACCATAAAATCAGGGGATGCTTACTGTCATCTGGTACAGAATATTTTGTCTTTCAGTTTGTTATAAAAAATGTAAAGATTAAGATATACAGAAATACAATTTTGCCTGTTGTTTTGTATGGGTGTGAAATTTGGTCTGTCACATTAAGGGAGGAATATACACTGATGGTGTTTGAGATAGGGTGCTGAGGAAAATATTCAGGCCCACAAGGAGGTGAGGAAAAAGGAGAGTGGAGAAGACTACTCAACAAGGAGCTTAATGATTTGTACTTCTCACCAAATATGATTCAGGTGATCACATCAAGAAGAATGAGACAAGCATGGCACGTAGCAAGTACAGGCAAGAGGAGAGTGCATACAGGATTTTGGTAGGCAAACCTGAGGAACAGTGACACTTGGAAGACTAGGTGTAGATGAGAGGTTAACATTAAAATTGATCTTTAGGAAGTGGGATGGGGGGCATGGACTGGATTAATCTGGATCAGGATTGGGACAGGCAGCATGGATGTGTGAATGTGGTAATGAAACACCAGGTTCCATAAAATGCAGGAAATTTTTTGACTAGCTGTGATCCTGTTACCTTCCCCAGAACGACTCTGCCCCACGCAGCAAAAGCACAATATTTTATTTTACAACCATTCCTCTAATTTCTCTCATGGCCCCACTCATTTAGTCTTCCAGGTCTAAAATAATTTTGGCTATGTGCAAGTGAGCTTTCTTTCTTTCTTTCTTTCTTTCAAGCCCCCCATCATGTTCATAATTTTAAAAAGGAATGTCATTCTGCATTTTATTTTGGTGAATTTCCTGTCCCATAAAATAACAACTAACTAGCTCTTTGGTTATTTGTCTAAAGATTTACAACAAAAATTTGAAAGTTATGGAGTTATCACACAATCAGTCTGTATTCCAACATGGTTCAGTGATGTTCACCACCATCAGCAGGAAATTCAACTTGTAAGCTACAAGACCACTGTTAAAACTGTTTGTATTGTTACACATTCACAGTACAATCCACCTTGCATCCTTAATCACATAAAATTTGGTGGATACTGGGTGTGCAACATTGTTGGTGTTGTCAAACAAAGTAGAGATCACAATATATAACTTAAAATGCACAATATAAATAAAAATGTGATGCTCTTCGCTGTTTCATATCATCAGTGACACATTGGTTAGAAAACCAAATGTTGAAATTGCTTGAATGATGATGATTATGCAGAGATAGGAGAGAAGAGAAACATCAAAGAAACTTGGACCAACACAGGCTCATTCACCAAAACAGAAATAAAATGTAGACTCAACACAAATGCAAGATTCATGTCAATGCAGTTCCAACCAAAGACTCTCTTAACAATCTTCTTTCTTTGCTTTATTCAGGGAAGTATAATAAACATGTGAAAATCCACATATTCATTACACTTGGCAGAAGCTAAGGGATATTTATTCACATGGTGATAAGAGAACTAATGCCATGAGGCAGAGTCAGAGCTAGTAAAATACATTTCCCTTCTCATATCACAGCACTGATACATGTCAACCCTAGGTTCCTATCCTTAGCTAAATTAAACCAGGCCACATTCTTCTCTAATATTAAATAATAAATCACTATTTACAACCAATCTACACCCAGGTCTTCCAAGTAGTCTCTTTCCTTCAAGTTTTCAAACTAAAATTTATCTACTCCCATATTCCACACCCATGCTTCATGCCTTGTCTACCACATTCTTTATTTGATCACCCTAACGTTCAGTTAAGAGCACAAATCATGAAACTTCTCATTACACTTTTTCTTCACTCTGTTTACTTCATCCCTGTTCTTACCAATATTCTTGTCAGTATCCTGTCTCCAAAACACTTACAGTATTTTCTTCCCTTAATGTGATAAAGTATCACATTTACTAGTAAAATTAGAGTTTTGTGTATGTTATTCATTAATAACAAAAGTTTGTTTACATTACAATTATTGTTTTAAATTTATTCTCGCCCATTAGTTACTGGGTGGCAGTCTTCCGTAAGTCCAGATCACAACAAGAGATCAAAGTTATGTCCCCCAGCATTCAATGATTGTTGTGTGCCATGCTAGTTTGTGTGATCTTCTGTAGCTCTATGGCCAACCGGTGGCCTGGGAGTAACCGCAGGTTCTGTTCTAATGCCTTCTTAATTGTTCCTAATGCTGCAATTATAACTGGCACAATTTTTGCCCTCACTTTCCACATCCTGCATCTCCAGTCAAGTGTACCCTCATGTTAATTGTCGGCCTCGGTCTCCTGTGGACTTTCCGTTGCCCTGGAGGCAGTAGCACGGTTCATTTGGTACGCGAGTCTGGCCGCGGTCTCTTGTGGAGTTGCAGTTGCCCTTAGGAGGGCGATCTTTGTAGCGGCAGAAGACACTCTGCCAATTGGAACCCTTTTTTGGGTGGCATGTCGCGAAAAGTGACAGCGAAAGCATGAGCAGAAGTGGGTGTTGGAGAGAGTACAGATGTGTGAGAAGGAATGTGTTGCAATAGCGAAGATCGAAATGTCCAGAAGATGTAACCATGCGGGGGTTGAGAGACACAAATATACACACGTAATTGGGCAGAGACGACGAAGCACGTTCAGAAAGTTACAGAAGATGGCCCCATGTGAACAGCGGAGAACGAAATTTTCGGAATATGTAACCACGTGGCGGTAAACACACACACACACACGCGAGCGGGCAGAGACGACGAAACACGTGGAGAATCTTCCAGAAGGTCTCATGTAAGCACGCGTGTTAGCAACACAGGCACGCATGTGACTGTGTGGTTTGGCAAGTCTGTGTAGTCATTAGGCAAGGGAATATGTCGCTGGAAGGGCGGATGAAAGCGGAGAAGGTGACATCATGTGTTGTCCAATCGGTTCAGAAATGTGGATTTGTATTGCACCCTTCTCGTGGAAGCTATCAGAATGCGCAAGTAAATACAACACAATACTAACACACAATCTGATTTACTAAACAATAATATAGAAAATAATACAATTATATCTCTTACTTACAAAATAATTCCCCCTACCACGGGCTGGCTTCGTGTTACAAAATAAAAATGTGCACGTCCTTAAACGACACATAAAGGACTACCAGTAACACAACTTAACTCCCACGAAGCCAGCACAGAATCCTGTGGTCGCATCTGAGAAAACGCTGAAACCAAATTTCAGGTAGAAGCCTAAACGAAATTTTTACTGAATTAACTGCTCAGACGTCGAAAACAGAGTGGTCCTTTAGACGAAGGTCCCAGGCTTCGGGAAGGGAAGGTCAGAGGACGGGAAGGGAAAAACAGGTTCTCCTCCCTGCGCAGGTACCTAATCTCGGTACCAGTGGCTATGTCCGGGGGACGAGATTAACACGGCACAACCACCACCCCAAAAATCGGCCATACGGTCCGTTTTCACATAACGATGCACTTTCACACACACACACACACGATCCAGTTTCTGCTACAGCGTCCATTCTGTCGCTTCAAGGTGTGAAGTACTTTGTTGCGCCGGTAGTCATAGCTCTTCAGCTCTTAGTGGCCAGTAAGGTACGACCTTCATCACGTCCTCACTAGCACCAGACTCGGAGCACCTCCTTACAGTCCCATACTCCAGTACTTCCAGACTAAGCGGGTGAGCGACCTCACATGCACCAGCCTACTTCAGTAAGCGTAAACTCGCCCACGGGCCACCCTTGGTAGACGGGTAGGATAAACACGGGAAACAGAGGGGAACGCCTGAAACTTAAAACCAGTATAAGCTTGGACACTCAAGATATCCTTTCCAGGTAGGGAGGTTTCGAGAATATACATCAATAACTCAAGGTCGAAAGAAATACATTACATCATATACCACAATAATGGTGACTGATACACATACATAGCTGAGTGACAAATCCGAACCACAATTTATCTTACATCTTTCAAAATATTACGCACCGTAACACTCAACCTTCTTAAATTATACTTGTGGTTACATAGAGCATCATCATCCTTTATAACCAGCAATACAACTCCCATATCTTACAGCAATACCATACGCTTAGGTGAAATAGTACATGTTACAAGTACCCTTCTTATAGTGTGCACACATCTTAATTTCCCTTTTTTACGTAAACATGGCCATGCTTACACTTACTTGCTAGTTAACACTAGACATATGGTAGTTCTAATCAAAATTACACAACAGTTACACGCATCAACCAACAAAAACATAACACGCCAAACAGTACTCATAGTTTACAGTCGCAGTAAGAACTAAACTTACATGTACACAAGACATAACTATATAACTCAGTCCTGCACAGGTGGTGCAGCTTTTAACATTGATACATGAGCTCTCGTTAGAAATTTACCAGTTGTAGGATATATCAACCTAGCGGTAACAGGGGTCAGTAACTTATCAACCTTAATAGGGCCTTTCCAGCGATGTTGCAGCTTAGCTGTAATCTGTCGCCCTGCGTGACTAAGTGGATGATTCCGATAATACACCAGACCACCTACCTTAAATGGTGAAGGTACATGGTTACTGTTGTACCTTTTGGCCGTTTGGGCTTGACTTTTCAACAAGTTTCGTTTAACCTCAGATCATAACCGCTTTAACGCCTTCTTACGTGTATTACACCTTTCCGGAAGTAAGACGTTAATCTTCCACCTGTTCAGCAACGGTGAACCTGCCCGGAACGAAAACATCATCACAAAAGGTGCAGCTTTTGTGGTCTCATGTTCGGCCGAGTGGAACGCTAGTTGTAACCATGACATATTCTGGTCCCAGGTGGTATGTGCGTCACTATGATACGCAATCAAAGCAGACCGCAGGTTCCTGTTGAAGCGTTCGGCGTGTGAGAGCTGTGGGTAGTAAGGAGAGGTAGTGACGTGTTTTACCCCAACTCAAAACAAAACTGTCGAAATTCTCTCGAGGTGAAAAACTGTGCATTATCTGATAACAGAATTTCTGGAGGTGAGAAACTAGGAAATATTTTCTCCTTAAGCGCCTTTATGGTGGCCCTAGTAGTAGCCTCCCTGACAGGAATCATCCACACAAACTTAGAGAACGCATCGCCACAGACGAGTATAGCTGTGTTGCCAGCCTTGTTGCGCGGAAGCTTACCTACGAAATCGATTAGTTTCTGCATAGGTCTCTGTGCCACTTCTGACGCCAACAACCCAAATCTAGAGTGCTGTGCTGATTTACTCAGGGCATACGTTTGACAAGCGCGCGCTCGCCAACGAATGTCCTTGTCCATTCCCTTCCAAATAAACTGACAAGTGATTTTACTGATCGTCTTAAAAACTCCCAGATGACCAACCGGCGAGTCATGAAAATACGCAATAATCAATTTTCTGACCTCGACCTTTACTAGAACGGCAATACAGGACGCCCTTAGACAGAGAATAAAGACCAACCTGGTTACCCCCTTCCAGTTTAGCAATTACAGCAGCTAGCACCACATCTTCTAACTGGCCAAGCTCTTGAAAGGCCAGAGGAAACGCAGTGAGAACTAGGTTACAAACCACCTGATCAGGCTCATCAGGAGGGGACGACTCGAACATGCTGGAAAGCGTGTCGGCCATAATGTTTTGTGTTCCCCTAATATGTCGCACCTGGAATTTTAAAACAGATATTTTCACTACCCAACGTCAGATTTTTCCCAGTTGACGGGGGTGTGACAACCAGGACAGAGCTTGATTGTCTGTCTCCAGGATAAACACCTGGTACTAGATATATTTCCGGAATTTCTCAGTCCTGAAAAGCACCGCCATGCATTCAAGCTCGTATGTGGACGAAGCCTTATGTTCCTGGGCGCTCAAAGTCCTTGAGGAGTATGCGATTGGCTGTCTGACACCATCACACTCCTGCGACAGCACCGCCCCCACAGCCACCCCACACGCATCAGTTTGCAGAATACCCCTTTTAGAAAAATCTGCCATCCTAAGCAAAGTTGGCTGTGAAATGGCCTGTTTTAGGGCATCAAAAGCCTCTTGTTGCTCCCGTCCCCACACGAACTTTACCCTTTTTTGCGTAGAGCGTTGAGAAGCGCCGCCACGTCAGCAAGCCTAGGAATGAACTTATGGTACAAGTTCACCATGCCGATGAACCTACTAATGCCCTTAGTATCTCGGGGAGTTGGGAATTCCCGAATGGCTCGTGTGCGCTCGGGATCGATGCGCACACCGGCTGGCAAAACCAGGTGTCCCAGGAAAGCAATCTCCTGCGTGGCAAAGACACCCTTCTCTTGTTTTAACTCTCAAACCAGCAGTTCTGAGACGATCCAACACTTGCCGAATGTGGTACAGGTTGGACTCAAAACTTTCGCTGTAGATTAGCACGTCATCTAAATAACGGTAGACAGTCAAACTTCAGGTCTTGAAACATGCCATCAAGTAGTCGTGTCAACACTCGAGCACCCGTAGCCCGGCCAAAGGGAACGCGGGTAATGCCCCACCGAAAGATATGGAATTGCTATCAGTTCTGTTCGGTTAAGCACTAATGAGGGGGATATGGTAGCGGGATGACGAGGGTTCGTAGTACCTAATTTGCCGGTAGAAGCT
>Ga0268261_10002302_pt1 | contig 13644 bp, 10 predicted proteins | sample TergutNc150P1_FD_190353 | JGI IMG/M metagenome (GOLD analysis project Ga0268261, IMG submission 190353) | Nasutitermes corniger P1 segment gut microbial community from laboratory colony in Florida, USA - Nc150 P1 (SPAdes) (version 2) | ecosystem: Host-associated > Arthropoda: Insects >... | reverse complement strand
CAGCAGGCGAGCGGCCCTGCCGCTCGCCTGCTGAGATCGTGGGTTCGAATCCCACCGTGGGCATGGATATTTGTCTGTTGTGAGTGTCGTGTGTTGTCACGTAGAGGTCTCTGCGACGAGCTGATCACTCGTCCAGAGGAGTCCTACCGACTGTGGTGCGTCGTTGTGTGTGATCTAGAAACATAAAGAATGGGTGCTCCGTATATATATGACATTAGTAGCCTAAGGGTTAATTCAGTCAGGAATGAATTTCCGACAGATTTTCGAAAAGTCTATATATATATATATATATATATATATATATATATATATATAAAACATTTCATGAAAATTCATCCGTTTGGATACGATTTCTTCCATGGAGACAGAAAGACGGTTTGACACACCTGACGAAACTGATAGTCGCTCTTCGCAGATTTTCGAATTATTGATTTATTATGTCTCTCAGTTGCAATACAGACAGACAGACACACAGACAGTTCTATCCACAACATCCTACTGCAGTTTCCTCAGCACAGAACTCTAAAAGCCACAACCCCACAAGCTGACCACACTGTGCTTGATAGGTTAACTTCGTATATCCTCTGGACTTTCCTCTTCCAGGATACATCTTGTGTTATGCTGTCCATCTCAACCTATAAACTTCCTTACGTCACACCTCTCACAGGATGAGTTACCAATTAAGTCCATTACAAATGATCAAATTGTAAAGCTGAACCCCAGTGACTGTTCACCAGTTACAATATATATTAATATCTGGCGGTAGGTGATAACGCCCACTGTTCAGAACAATACCGGAAGTTACAGGTACAGTGGCACTCTCTGGTAAAAATGTAACAGTTTATAAGCTATTCAGTTAGAACTAAATTTCATGCTGGACGCGAGTTTATACGTTTTCAGAGTGGTATATATAACCTACCCCTTCTTCTGTTATATGAAGCTACGTTGTTTGGTAAGTGGTTACAAACTTTTCGACAGACAGTAATGGTCACATTTTCAAAAGTACCAAGTTCGAAGACGATTTTGCCCGTTGAAAATTTAACCACTATTTTTCTTCGATAAAAGCGCGAAACCATTACCCAATGACGTGGGGGTCTAAACAGTTGGTTGTATTGAAAACGAGATAGGCTAAATATATGGTGCGCATGACATAAGAATTAAGCACACAAACGTTTAGCCGGAATACCTGGGATGAAGACACCACTTGGAGGAAATATGCGTAAAAGGGACGATAGTATTGATATGGATCTTAAAGTATGTGTGAGTTGTTAGGATATGACCTGCAGACATCGACAGTAACACAGAGGGTAATTGCAGCCCAATGTGAACACGGTAATGTATATTTGGTTGTACAAAGACAATTTTTTTTTGTAGAATTAATCACACCGTAACGCAGTTGGTTGAGGCACTGCACCACAAGACGGAAGGTTGCGGTTTGGGTTCCCTATGATGTCACTGGAAAATTTCATTGGCGTAATCATTCCGGCAACAGTATGAAACCTAGTTCTGTACAGCGTCTAGCAGAAATGAGTACCAGGAATATTTCTCTCGGGGGGTAAAGCGAATGGTTCGTATGGCTAATGAAATTCCTACATTCATTTGCTGACATTATTGAAATATATGAGTCTCTAAATCTTGGAACCCTCAGAGATTGTCCAGGAATGTACAGGGACTGCTTCACCCATACCTTTAACTTGAACAGTTAACACTTTCTCAAGTAGGAATCAGATCCACGGAATACCGTAATGTATTGGTTCAAAACTTTCTGGATATCATTTAAGACAATTCAAACTTTACAGCGATAAACCAATTTTAACAAACTCAGCATTAATCAAGACGTTGTGACACGATCAGCTGTGCAGCGAATGATACAGTGACGGTGTGCTGTGACTGTCGGTGTACAGAACTGAGACAGCAGAACTGTCCGTCACACAGCTGGCAAAGTTACTTTCCGACCGTCTGGGGCGAAATTATAATAAAATATGTTAATATAATTTACAGTACAACAGCAGTACAAAACAGCTACTGTTACTGCATGAATGTAGCAGACGGAGATTTGTTTAACGGTACAGCTTAGTTTGTTAATGTGTTTTTATAACACAAAATAAAATAACAGGATATACTGCACCAGAATATGACACAATTTAAACGCCAAATCTGTACATTGTACATGATGTCACAACTGTATCTCACTGTACTACATAAATGCAATGTGAAATGGAATGGTGAAAAGATTAAAATTGATGAAATTAAAATTTGTGTAATATTTGAATGTGAGTGGAACAGTGGATAGTTCAGTGGTGAAAATGGTGAATGGCTTAGCGAACTGAGTGCTGGGGAGAATATTTGGAACAGGAGAAAGAGAAGCAGAACGTTACGTTACGGGGATTGTGTGTTGACAGCAGATTGTTTTAGGGGGATTGGATGAAGAGTTGGGTGTGAAGGGAGTGGGGGAATTGTGAGATATTTGTTGGGAAATTTAGATGATGAATCTGAAATGAAGACAATATAAAAGTTAGTTCTTATATTTATGAATCTGAAATGCGCTATTAACAAAAATATCGCGTGGCTGTTTGAGGGAAATTATCTCAGTCCAAGATCGAACACCATAACAAAAATATAGGTTATTGCTGTGACCAGTAGCAAGCATTCTGAGCATGTCACTGAAACAGCCTATTTCGTAATTTGTACATTACTTGAAACATTAAGATAAAACAAGTTGCACTGTACTCCATGGAGTACCTGAAGAAGCAACACAGAAGCAATGTGTGTTCGGTTTTAACTGTGGGTATTGTGTAGATATTTTCCGGTCAATGTGGTCAACACCGCTGGTGTGTCTGGTTCGGATATTCGTCACTTGGTCACACAGAAAGAGCACAGTGTTCGATAAGACTGATGGCACTGAGCAGATTTACTGTTAAAATTTATTTGAAACTTTCCCTGCAGTTATTGCAGTATCACGGACTGACAGCATCTCCCCTCTTGGTACGGTGGTGTTCTCTATAATTAGTCAGACGAATACAGTTGGCATTGCACTGCCGAAATTTCTAAGGTAAGTTCTAATATTAATTCTTTCATCTAGAGCTATATACTGTCTACATATCTTCAGACAAAATTTCTCAAAATAATTTTTATATCTCCGAAACGTCTCACCGTCACCACAAATCTCATTGTCTTAAAACCCATTGCAATGTTCCCCATCATGCTCTTAAGGTCTGCGTCTTAACACCAAATATCTCCCTCAGCACCATATTCTTAATTTCCAGTCTACAATTAAAGAAATATTTATATTTAAAAACTACACATAAAAATATCTGGTGAACAAACACTGCTGTACAGTTACAGTATCAAAACTAAAATCAGTTCTTACTTTTTAAAATATAATTTTTATTAAATGCAGGTTATTTAACTATTTGTGTTATAAATAAGTCGAAATTTCCTTTCTTGCTTCCTCATTTACTTCTTATCACATGGAGCAGAATAATTGCAAAGCAATATGTTTTGCAGCCGGTGAAGAATTTCCTCGCATTTTATTGAATCCGAAGTTTTATTACCGCATTCGCAAGTGCCCGCCCCCTCCCTATCATAAGCCAGCTCGATCTAGTTCATTCCACCACATCCCACTTCCTGAAGATCCACCTTAATATTATCCTCCCATCTATGCCTGGGTTTCTCTGAACCCTTTATCTCAGGTTTCCCTACCAAAAACCTGTATACTCCTCTCCTCTTTCCAACACGCTCTACATGCCCTGCCACATTATTCTTTTCTATTTGATAAACCTAACAATATTTGGTGCACAATACAGACCATTAAGCTCTCCATTATGCAGCTTTCTCCACTCCCCTGTTAACACGTGCCACACAAGCCGAAATAATTTCCTCAGCACCCTATTCTCACACACCCTCAGCCTACATTTCTCACTCAATATCAGCGACCACGTTTCACACCCATGCAAACAACAGGACAATTATATTTCTGTGTTTCCTAATGTCTACATTTTTATAGCAAACTAGAAAACAAAATATTCTGCACCAAATAATAGAAAACATTCCCTAATTTCAATAAGTCCTTAATTTCTTGTCGAATACAATTTTGATTCACTAAGTTTTTACAAATATTTGAACTATTTCAATATTGCAAATGAACTATTACCATTCTTTGTACCGTGTTTTTGTCCTGCATTCTGATCGCGATACACCATTATATACTTAGATTTATAAGCCTTTACATCTAGTACAGTCTCCTTAATATCACCTAAAAACACGAATGTGTTTTCATTACAGCATGTACGTCCCCCCCAGTGTATGAAAGTTATCTGTAAAACAGGGCGATGTGTAACATTTAGTTTCAATCAATTCAGGTTTGCCTGAAACGTCGTAATGGCGTACTTTAAAGTAAAGTTCAAAAGCAATGGCCATAGAGTATCTCTTTGTTTCAAACAATTTCTAAGAGGAAACATGTCTGACTGATTCATGCCTAAATTATTCTGCTTTAATTTTCACTCCGACACACTTTGTTAGAGTTACCAGTTTCATGTGGATACCAAACTGAATGAGAACATTACACAAGACTTCCTTCCTAACTAAATATAAGTTTTCTTGAGGTCTATAAACAATTGATGTACTGCTTCGTTGTATTCATATTTTGATCCAAGTATTTGGCGAATTTCTTTATTTTTACTTTTTTCCCACACATACATGAAGAAAAAAGCAAGAATGCATTTACGTGACCTGTGTTGTATTTATAATGGACTGTTACATAATATTGCAGTATTGAAGCTTATATAAACATTACAATATGCAATTGTATGCAGGAGTATTGATAGTTATTGTAACAATATATATATATTTAGAAGTTATTGCACACAATTTATTGTTACTGACAGTACAAATCGGTGGATACGGGCTGTTTAATGTGAATGTTACTTGTAAAGAATGTGATATAATATTTATGTTAACATGTTCATTGAACAACAGTAATATTTTTCAATAAACAGTGTTTGATGATGGCTTAAAATATGGCCGAAACACGTAGTAAAACTTTACATCAAATTATATAGAATGAATTGTGGAAGACGAATTTTGTATTTTAGGTCTTTGGTAATTTTATGAGCCACATTATGAACTGCTCCCTGTCCAGTCTACTGTAATCAGTCCAATAAACAGTCCAAAATCCTGGTGACTTAAACAATATTAACGCGGACACATCAGAACTGCACACAACTGTACATGCAACTAATTGTGTGGCACATCATACTGCCATATGTAACTGCATTAATTAATTAGCCCACTTTAAATAATGATCCTAATTTCATATCAACATGTTTCTTGTTACAACAGCAGTCACACTGACACAATTACAGCCACACTCACCACACTCATATAACGTGCGGTACAGCACAAGTCTGTTTCACTTAAATTTCTGACGCACAGTGCTTTTTAAACGTTATGTGCCCAACAACTCGACATTAAACAGTGCATAGCCAAAAATGTGCACTTTTGTGTTTCCTACAATTGCCACAGCACACAGCCATTATTTCCCTAAACAACACCAATCTATTTGTTTCCACTCCGCACACAGAGCTGAGTGTAAAGTGCAAACTGAATTGTCATACAGCACTTAAATGGCGGTCAGAGCTGGTTTTTCTGCGAAGGTAAGCAGGCCGGGTTAGGAATGAGTGGAGCTATATCTGTACTCCTATCCGTATGTTTTTACGGTGTGCACAGGCACGACCATTACCAAATCTTTGCTTCACAAAGTGCGTGAATTTAGATGATTCAAACTTTTTCACTTCCTCCTACCAGGTTTTGAAAATAGCTTCACCACAAAAAAGGAGGTGAAATTCCTATGAAAGTTGAGAACGGTATAATTAAGCACCAGTATCTTCTCTGTCCACGTAATGACGTACAGATGTTGAAACCCAGATAGAAATCCTTACATTTCTGTATACAAAACACCAAACTCCTGACTGGTTTCTTTATTGATATTATTAAGACAGACACAGACAGATGTTTTAGTTAAAGACGGTGGAGAATTGTGAGATTATGAAGAGTAAGTACGCAGCATTAGTGTAAGAATACTGACGGGGGGAATGGAAAGAGCAAGGAGGGAACCTTTCATATTGCAAATTTTGGAGCGTCACGAATGACAAATTGAAAGATCCGTGTTCCTAAACAAGCCTCTGCTGTGACTGACCGTCTGAAACATGACAAGGTGACTGTTGTGAAATTGTGTGACATGGGCAATAGACAGTGTCTTCACCTAAGTAGTTTGTTTTAGCAATACACCAGAACAATATAATATAATTATACATTTTAAATCAAATGTCATACATATAACAGAAAAATAAAAATATGGTTCAAAAAGAGAATATCTTAATACATGCAAGTAAAACAAAGACAAAGACACACAAAATCCCCAGCTGTCACACAGCAGACATTTAACCATCGACCCACAACTACGGTAAAATTATAATTAGAAAGGGAGGGGAAAACTTGTATACTATAGAAAAACATACGTATATATGTCGAGCGACGTGCATGAATTTTGTTTTTAAGCGGGTTCTTCATGACCACAATTTAATGCAAACCTCCATATTATGTCTCTATATTGCCTCCGCCAGAACCTCACACCAAATAGTAATATTCAGTACCATTTCCTGTCTCTGTGCAGATTACAGCAGCTCGCCATGCCATCAAGACTGACCGTGGTGTTGGTGTCAATGCTGTTAGCATTACCTGTTGTGATATTCTGGTTATGGTTGGTGATCCTGCCTGCAAGAGTGGCAAAACTGTGTCCTGTGGGATGCCGGTGTGACATAGGAGGATACAACGTCATATGCGACGATACATTATTAACTACTGTTCCATTAATCCATCTCACAGACGTTCGGGAACTCTGGATTATTGATAACAACATAACGTTGTTGCAGAAGGACAGTTTTGTTTCACTAACTGAGTTGGACAGATTGGATGTACGTAGGTTTGGACTGAGAACAATAGAGTTGGGAGCGTTTAACGGGCTTACAAATTTGATAGCCCTATCCATATGGTATAACGAGATAACTGAAATAAAACCAGGCACATTTGAGATTATTATCAGTCTAGAAAGTCTTCACTTAGACGACAACAGAATAAAGCACGTAGACAGAGATACGTTCAGTGGGTTGTTGAGATTGAAATATTTATTTTTAAGTCAAAACAAACTGCAGTTCCTCCATCCAGATACTTTCTCTGGGTTACCAAACCTCGAACACTTATACTTGTACAACAATCCCGGCATTCATATTCCAACTGACCGCAATTTTATCAAATCACATTCTTTGTTACATCTTGATATATCACGTTGCAACATAAGTTCAGTGTCAGTTGAAACATTTGAGAACGTGAGTGCACTGAATTGGCTTAAACTAAATTTAAATAAACTGTGGACTGTGGATATAAATATATTGAGAGCATTACCAAAACTTTCCGCAATGTATCTCCATGGTAACCAGCTACAGTGTGACTGTCAGCTGAAGGAAGTGTGGCGATGGTGTAAGGATCGTAACATAAGGACAATGTATGGGGTAACAGAACCGGAATGTGACACACCGAGTGAATTAAAGGGAATGTGGTGGGGTGTCTTAGAGAAGGGGCAGTGCTTAGAGGGTATTATAGAGTTTGATGCAGTCCACAATAATGCAACATATAATTACACTGAAACTAACAACGAATATGAATCTGATTCTTTAGAGCAGTACGAATTACCATTATATGCAGTTTTCTTTATAATTGGCACAACTGGCAATCTCATCCTTCTCATCATTATCATATGCAACAAGGGCATGCGAACTCTTCCAAATATGTACATCCTTAACTTGGCTATAAGCGATGTCATTTTTGTAACGGTCCTTTTCTTTGAAGCTTATGCAAATAAAATATCCGAATCGTGGCTATACAATGACTTCATGTGTAGGTTTGTTCCCTTTCTCCGTCGTGTGTCAGTCTGTCTGCCAGCGTACTCTGTAGCTGTGCTTAGCATCCAGGAATACAGAGTAGCAGTGAATCAATTCCACGTCCATGACTCTTCGAAACCAACATGGCGAGGAATTGTGGCTACAATTTTTGGAATGTGGTTCGTGGCTGCATTATTCGCCGTTCCATCAGCTATGTCAGGTTATCTGTGTGTAAGAGATGCTAGAATGAATCCTACAACGTATTACCAACGTGTTGTTATTTTTGAACTCTTAGGATCCTGTGTACTTCCACTCTGTGTGATTGGCTTCACATACATCATGACAGCCCGCCATCTTGTAAATAGCTCCCCTTCTATATCTGAGGGGACAGGAAATCCTCAAATGAACAAACGCAGAAATACTGCAAAAATTTTGGTAGGACTGACTGTTGTATTTCTGATCAGCTATGTACCTTATCACGTCTTCTTGACTTACATTATTTGGACCCGAGATATTGATGAAGTTTATTCATCAATTAGAGTTATGATTTTTGATTTGAATTATGGAATGCAAAATCTAATTTCAACAGGTTTTCTTTTAATTAATTCCTGTCTCAATCCTGTAGCTCTGTTCTGTACCAGTTCTCCGTTGAGGCAGCATTTCAAACGCTACTTAACCTGCTTTTGCAAAATAAATTCCTCTTCTACTGCACCCGAACCTACAAGAACAATTTACGTTCAAAATAACCATCTTAATTTTCTTTAATTACAATTAGTTTATATATAATTTACACATTTGTATCTTATAAATTCGAGTAACGAGAATATATTTTGCGTGACTGTAAGGAAAAGCACGAGAATTCTGAAAATTTTAAATATATTCACTGTCATATTTAATTATATTTAAACACGACTTCCAAATATTTCATGCAATAAAATTACATTTAAAAATATTGGTTTTCAATTTATGTTGCAAAACAATTCTTTAGGATATTATTAAAGTGGATCTTAAGGTCAATATATTCATTACGCTTTTATGGGTTATTCTGTTACGGTATTTATCCTTAAAGGCTGATGTTCGTTTTTGTCTCCATCAGATTCCCGAAGCAGTTTGCATGTCACAACACCTGTATAATACACAGGCTACAGTTGCAGACAAATAAACTTTTTCAATACATTTTCATCACATAACTTGCTTTATATGTTTCATCAGTTTATTGACATCCTCAGAATGTACTCTGCAAAAATATAAATATTTCACATATTTATGTTTACACATGTATGTATGTGTCATATGAATACAAGAATATTCAAACATACACATGTATCTATATATATAATATAATAATAAAATTACACTGTAGACATTGCAGAGGGTTTTATTGATATTCTACAGTTGAATATGTTTATTGAATTGTAGTTTCTTCTTTATTGCTTTATCTGTTTGGTTGCATTGACAAAGAGTAACAATTTCCCTATTTCCCACTTCTGTACACACAGTGTTTAATTTCATGTGTGTGGGTGTGTGTGTGTGTGTGAGTTGGTTGGAAAGAAAGGGCTTTTGTTGTGTAGTGTAATGTCAGCTCTTCCAGGTCCTTCGAAGAATTTCTTAGTAACGTTAGACTATTTTATTTACAGCGGTGTGCTGTGAGGGTTGCATAACTGAACATAAGCAGGCGGTACCGCACAGTGTATGTGCAGAGCGGTCTTTCAGACTTGGATCAACTGAGCAAGATATTCATCGTTTCTACCAAATATCGTTAATAATAATAGAAGACCTTAAACTTAAATATTTATCAGTTATTTTCAGATGGTACAACCATAAACGCCATTACTGTAATATCCATTTCAACAATACCCTTCAGCAAATTCACACGTAATCCAGCTGCTCTGTATGCTGTCAGCAACATAAGCAGAACATATTTCTTCTGCACAATCACACACATAATTTATGATTACAAACAATATAAAGCACAAGTGAACTTATCCCAAACACGCCACAGATACAGTTCTGTGCATTGCACACTTTCCGTATAAACAAAAAAGACAGGCACAATTTTTGATCACAACAGCAGCACTGAAAAATAGCGGGTACCTTAGAACTTAATTTCTTTATTTAGAATAACAAAAATTAGGAAGGCGCAGCTGTAGAGAGAATAATATTAATATGTATTCACAGACACTATATATAGGATTTGTAGTACATAAACCACACAAATACGGTGAAAGGATTGAAACTTCTAAATCCAATCCAGTACCTAACATCGTACAATAAAAATGGCCTACTAACATGTAGTAAACATTAACCCTAACCAGAGTTACTCAAATAGCGTAGAAAATGTGTGGATTAAAAAGGGATAAAACATATCATGGTAACTTTTCCTGCACTGAGGCACAAAAAAGAATTACGTAAGTTATGTGCGTGCAGCTGTTTACAGTGCATTAATTACATGACCTTCTTTCTCACGCGGTCGCGCAATTGATTGAGGCACTGCGCTACAAGTCGTAAGGTCCCTCCTTACATTGCCGATGGTGTCAGTGCAATATTCTTTGACATAATGATGCCAGCAGTACTGTGGACCGGAATTCGACTCAGCCACTAACAAAAACGATTACCACGAATATTTCATGGGGGTAAAGGAAGCCGGTGCATAGGGGCAGCCGAATGTCTTGAAGTCTGGAAGTCTCAACATCCTGGAACCCTCAAGGCCTGTACAGGGATTGCATTACCTTTACACCTTCTGTCTGATGTCTGCCGATCTACACAATTCACCACGTCAATAAATAATGTTGTATCCCAGCGTGGCTTGAGATCAGCGAGTTGTATTGTAGATGCTGACTGGCTGAAGGTTTGGGTTCAGTTAGAGGTTAGGGGGAGAGACGAAGACTACAGAGATGAACAGTTAAACAGGGTGTTTATTTTATGGACTGAAATGAACCCCTGAATGTGGCTACGTTGATTGCCTGAGATGGGGTGGCTCCGGCTCTTGTTAGACCAACTTCCAGCTTGGAGAGAGGTCTTATATTGCAGAAAGGGGAACAGCGTCAGCGTGTTTCCTCACTGCGGTATATGTGCAGAATTACACTGCAGAATGTATTGTTGCCAAATATAGACAAATATTCGTTTCGTCACGCTCACTAACTTTTGTATTTCACGTGTAACTTTTACAGTAACTTTCCCTCCTTTTGGACACTTGGTCTTTGTGCACTAAAGATAACTGTAGGAAGAACACCAAATTACAAAGTACCTGTGACCGCGCTCCATCGCATTTTCCAATAAAAGACAAATTTGTAAATTTTCTACAAAACACCTCCCTGTTTTTTTTTGTTTCCAGTTGAACTTTAATTGAACCTGCAATTGTACTGAAGTGTGACTAAAGAAAATCTGGTTGGAGTGACCGCCTAGAAATTTATTTTCATTTTTTAATCAGAAATAATTTGACCAAAAGTCCCGAATCTTATCTACGATAGGAAAAAATATCCAAGATTCGCTGTAAAGGATACCAGTCCAGGCTGTATACTGCGTGTAACTGCCTGACGGTTTTGGACCTAATGACAAGAAGGCAATTCGATATACTGGGGAATAATTAGTGATTTATCGCAATTAGTAGTGACTACGTCTGTACAATGTTATGTGCTTAGCTTTTCCAGCAATATACCACATGCGGTGTTGACATTTTACACGTTAAAAAACACTGATACAAAATATTTTTTAAGATTCTTTGTCATTTTATTTCTCCAGTTCGAAATATCGATTTCAGAACTGAACCTGAAAGCAGCCTAAATACAGTGTGGCCGGACTGTTTCCCACCAACAGTTATCAAGTTTCATAACGTCAGATAAATTATTCTCTGGTGACGAAGTCACTTTATTTCTCCAAAAATGTCAGTAAAATTCCACCAAATCACACGATGTTACTCCCTAAAAGGCAACCATTTTCAGTTCTGGGTATGAGAGACATAACAAAATCCTCTCTATAAAAAATTCCAAATTTTCACAAGGCAGAAATTTTAAATTACGAACTTGAATTTTGAGACTTCCTGTAGACCTAGAAACAGATGTCAACGTGTACCGAACATGCAACTTGATGATGAAGGCAACATTTCCCCTGAAACAAAATTTCCTATGTTTAAGACTACACTACTGAGAAGTTACAAGGTTAGAGTGATATTTAATTCCTAAAGTTTAGTGAAGACGTATCAAGGGACAAGCTTGGCCATTGAAGACTAGAACGATATGTTGTACCGAAACGTCGATGACTACCGTCTGTACCACTCAAGACCACACGGCTGTCAGTACTGGGAAACGATATCTGCAGTTTCTTGTGTTCGGGAAATTAAATATTTATTGAAGAATATATTTAATATTCCATTAGTGACATTACTTGTTATTTTAGTGAACATGAAGTCACGATTGCTGTAGAGTAGTTGACAGTCGTCTGTCTTGCACGTTGAAACACAACTGTATATAATTACCAGTTACCGATTGAATATCCTGTTCTTCGAATCAATAATTCAATAATTTTGACAGCAAAACCCAATTTCTTAATTTAAAAAATTTATTTTGTGCCCTTAAATTCTGTCGCTCTTGACGCCCGCTGCCCTAGCCACCCTCTAGCTAACCTCCAACAAACTTCTGTGCCAAGTACGGAAACACCAGGCACTTCGAAGCCCAACTGAATAACCAAAAGCAGCAAACATAGAGATAAGTTTGCTATTCCACGGTTCTATTTTTTTTTCACCACCTTCAGGCCTGAACAACTGTTTGCATTCACCAGAACCCAGTTTAATTCAGCCTCCGAATTAAACCGTCTGTGTGTGTGTGTGTATATATATATATATATATATATATATATTTACTTAAATGAAACTATGTTCATTACACAATACATTACGTTACTTCACAAACAGCAGTATAGAGAAAAGTATTTCAAATGTAAAAAATGAACAGGATTATGGAAGAATGAGAATGAATATAGATACATTGTGTTATTTACTACAAAATAAGAAACCGGTACATTATATTGGTAAACTTTTTCCCCTACAAACTTTCCTGTTCCCAGCTGTTTGAAGGCACTGCGTTTTGTTTAACTGTCTGCTGCAGTCTTTATGTGCTTCTTGTTACATTTAAGAACAACATAAAATGTCAAACAATCCCAGAACACACCTGAGGCTTCCAGGAAGTTGAGGCTTGTAGGTTTCGAGAAGTTGGGCGCATAAATGCGACAAAGTTGTCAGAACTACACATCGGCCATTTTTACCACCATGAAAAATTCCTTGTACTGTATTCTGTTAGACGCTCAGTCAAACACAGGCAATAGCGAGGCTTGAAAAATTAAAGTCATTTAAAATTCCAATGACGCCATCGGGAAACGAACTCGCAGGAAGCTAGTGTAACCATCAGTAACAGCAATGATGATGACCTGATAGTCAGGGATGTCAATTAACACTGTGCTGAGAGTACATTAACATGTCGGTAGTTTTAAACAGTGTTGAGTGTTGCTACAAGCTGCACAGTGTGACAACTGCAACAGTGTAACAGCTAGCTTCACCACTGAGCAGCGCAGTTGTTCTGCACATAACAACAGTGTAACAGCTAGCTTCACCACTGAGCAGCGCAGTTGTTCTGCACATAACAACAGTGTAACAGCTAGCTTCACCACTGAGCAGCGCAGTTGTTCTGCACATAACAACAGTGTAACAGCTAGC
>Ga0268261_10002301_pt1 | contig 13644 bp, 7 predicted proteins | sample TergutNc150P1_FD_190353 | JGI IMG/M metagenome (GOLD analysis project Ga0268261, IMG submission 190353) | Nasutitermes corniger P1 segment gut microbial community from laboratory colony in Florida, USA - Nc150 P1 (SPAdes) (version 2) | ecosystem: Host-associated > Arthropoda: Insects > Digestive... | reverse complement strand
TTATACACGTGGGCGATCCTTCCATGCTCTGTGAAACCATCTGTGCCAGGCACAGAAGCATACTCGATCACAGATTACTATTTGTGGCGGTAGCAGATACAGTTGTCTTTGGTTGTATTGTGTTGCCATGTGTGATTTTGGTTGCAGAGAAGTTGAGTATATTAAGTCGGTGATTTTGACATACCAGCGGCGCCTAAAAGGGGAAGATGGTTTGTAATCCGGTGATTGGTGCCCGACTCGCATACCTTGTTCATTCGCAGCACACGGTATTTTGTAACTTACCAAATGTTTTAGCCGCGATCATCTAGAGCAGTGTTTCTCAACCTTTGTGAGACCGGGACCCGGTAAATTCTTTTTTCATAAGACGAGGTCCTGGCCCCAACAACTTTACTCGTAAATACCTTTCATACATTAAACTAACATAAGTATTAATAATTAATTATGGCATAAGCGTAAAGAGTAATTAGTACCCTTATGTATACGTTGTGGCATGTTGACATATCAAATTACATTTAAATTAGTTATCAGTCACTGGACTAATGAAATCTTGTAGCATATTGTAGATTCCTCAGGCCATCATCATTGAATTAATTTGTGCTGCTTTTCATTGACATCCCATTTTGATCGCCAAAAATTTATAATATTATTCAGTGTAAAATTGATTATTGTATTATTAAATTGATTTTAATGATATTGGTTTGAAAAAAACCGGTAGTGAGAAAATATTTGTGCATTGTAACTCACCACAGAAGTCAGCTGAGCAGGGGAAGCAGCAGAAGAATGTCAACTTATCGGTAAAACACCTTTTATCACATACATGCGCTAGATATTTATATATGCAGAGAATGTAATTTAATAAATAAAAATGTATGAATCTCTCGATTCTAAACACCAGTTCCGACACTAATTAATATTTTTAATTTAAAATTGGAGCACTTTAACACAGCAACTGTAAGTTGTTGAAAAGTCAAACTTAGTTTCTTTTATTACAACTGAGTTTTTGAACATTTTAGTTAGGCTAGTGAGGTTTTTGTTGTTGTTTTCTGTTTGTTAGCTTATTAATTCTGGGCTGAATTGAAGTGATAGCCAAAGGGAGCAGTCAGAAAGTTGCAGGCGGTTCCTCTGTTTCGTTTTAAGCACAGTCATAGCAGAAAATGCAGTTTCACAAAGATGTGTGGTGGAAAAACAAAGAAGAAATCTAATTGCTATTTCATATAAATTTTGATATTTTTCATTCTTATCCAGAATTTCGAATTACCCATAGAATTAAAAGTACTTCCCAGTTCTTTGTCCGATGATAATTCAATAAGCTGAAGGGTTTCTTCATGGGAAAGGACTGTCTCTTTGTGTTCAACAAAAGGGTTCACAATCCACATATTTTGCCTCCAGGGATCCTCATGTTCAGGATAATAATTTTCAAACAACAACGTCTTCAAGTGAGCTGCAATAATATCTGAAATTGAATTCTGTGAATAGAAATCATCTGCTTCCATAATATAATCTGAGTACAACTGAAACATTTCATTGTTTCCTTCTACAATCATTTTAAGCCAGAGTTTGAGTTTCTTTTTGAATGATTTGATGTTGTTCCAAACATTAAATATTGTTGTATCTGGACCTTGAAGTTTTAAATTCAACTTGTTTATGTAAGAAAATATGTCACTGATATGCCAGCCTGGCTACCCATTTCTTATCTTGGAAATACAGTGATACCTCGGCTAACGAAGATAATTCGTTCAGGAATCACATTCGTTAGCCGAAATCTTCATTAGCCGAAGCAGCATATGTTATCAGGCGTCTCACTTCTCGCTGTCTCAAACGTAAACAACCCATTCGGGTTGGTGGGTCTCCCCTATGTGATGTGGTCAGCTCATTTCTTTGTCTCACACACATACAGACGGAAAAGATAAGCTCCTGGAATGACCCCACTGTTCATGTTTGCTTCTTTATGTTAGCGCGCGCATCCACTAAAACATTCGTTAGCCGAGTCTGAAAAACAGCGAAAAAATCTTTGTTAGCCGAAAAATTTGTTAGCAGGGTCGCTCGTTAGCCGAGGTATCACTGTAATGGGACAGGTCACTTTTCTTATCAGTTAGTAACAGCTCAACTTCGTTTCGAAATTCCTATAACCTCTTGAGAACTACACCACAGGACAGCCAACAAACTTCCTATTGGAAAAGATTTTGATGATCAGGGCCCATTTTATCACACAATGCTTTTAACAGTCTTGTATTTAAATCACTATTTTTTTTATATAATTAATAATTTTAACAGATTGAGACAGGACTTCATTAAGCTCAGGTACCATTTTTTTGGAGGCCAGGTTTTGCCTATGAATGTAGCAATGCATTGACAATAAGTTATTGCCCACCATATCCTTAATTTTAGTGACTAAACCTGAATTTCTGCCTGTAAGTCAGGCAGCGCCATCAGTACAAACTCCAAAGCAATTTTTCCATTGTGACCTGTCTCTTCAATGAAACCACTTAAAACTTTGAAAATTTCACTGCTGGTAGTGTGCATAAGTAATTCAGAAACACTTCAAATGTCTTCCTTCATGTCACTTTCATCATGGTCATTATATCATACATACGTAAGTAAAATGCTTTTGCTCTGAATATCTGTAGGTTTGTCCGGTTGTAATGCAAATAATTTCAATTTCTTAATTTGTTCAATGAGTTTCGTTTCTGTATCTTCTGCCATATCAGATATCCACCTTTTAACTGTATCAGTCGACGAGGGGATGTCTTTCATTTTACTTGCCGCAGACGGGCCTAACACTTCATTACAAGCAGCAATCAAAGAAGGCTTAATGAGTTCTTCACCAATGGAATACGGTATTTTACATTTAGCTATCTGTAATGATATTAAATAGGATGCTGTCAGAAGTGAAGTGTCAGTGGTTGAAGCTCGGGAAATAATTTTCTTTTCTATTTTAAGTGCATCTCTTTTAGGCATAAATAATTCAATGGGTTTGTTGACTAGATTGGAATGTTTTTTGTTGAGATGTCAGATAAGTCGTGATGGCTTCATAGCTTCATTTCCCAGAACAGTAGCACAAATGACACATTGAGATCGTGGCAATTGGTCCATGTCAGGGCATTGTATGAAACCAAATTTTAAATAGCTGTCCATGTACTTACGAGTGAATGCAGACTTCTTCTTCTGTGTGCTGGTAGTTTTCCCCTCCTTTTGTACATCTTGGAGATCCGTCTGTAGGCTTGAGGTGGATGAATCATTGTTGCGTCACAAACACCTTCTATACGAGATTTCTTAACACCAAAATTAAACAAAGTCCCTTGTCTCTTATTCATATGATATGATATTTATTTTGTTCATTCAGTCCAACTGCATGGGGCCATAGCCCAAAGGATATAGAACATGTCACAATTTGTGCAACAAAATAAGGCAAAATGTATACAAGAAAACATGGAAAAGACAGTCAAAATATTGCATATTATACATAATACATGTCACATTTTAGAGATACAAAAATTTACTTGCAAGCATTTAATACTAATACATATCAACCTATGTTGTAAGGTTCATGTGGTGTTCAAATCAAGATAGATAGAACCGTGAAGGATATTAAATTACAGTAGCTGTCCGAATTTACAAAATATGTTATATCTAAAGCACTTATAATATGACATTCCAAGTTAACAATAAGCAGTGACAATAAAGGATTATAAGTTTAAAATATTTAAAGTCTATTATAGTTACAAAATTCATTTAAGCTATAAAATGAATGAAGGTATAAAAATTCTTTCAGGGCTCGTTTGAATTGTTTCCTAGTCTGGAGAAGATTCTTCACATAGGTGGGCAGGTTATTGAAGGCCTTAATTCCAGAGTAATAGGGTCCCCTCTGGTAAACTGTCAATTTTGAAGGTGGTAGGTGTAAATTTGATTTATTTTTGGTGTTAAAGCCATGAATTTCCGAGTTGAATCTAAAATGGTCAATATTTTCAGCCACAAAAAGAAGGAGTGATAATACGTATTGAGATTGTAGTGGCAATATTTTCAGCCTTTTAAAGTAATCTCTACAGGAGTCTCTATTTCTTACTCCCACCATAATCCTGACAATTCTCTTTTGCATTCTAAAAATAACATTACTGTGGGGAGTATTACCCCAAAATATTATTCTGTAGGTCAATATTGAATGAAAATATGAATAGTATATCAACTTCAAGGAGTCCAAAGACAGGAGGGGTTGTACAATTCTCATAGCAAAGGTGGCTGTGCTCAGTTTAGGTACAATGGCCTCAATATGTTCTTTCCATGACAGTGAATTATCCAGAGTTAAGCCAAGAAATTTTATACTGTCAACTGTAGTTAGTTTCTTGTCTTTATATATTATGTCAGACGTATTATTGGGATTAATTTTTGTTGTAAAATGCATAAAGTGAGTCTTTTTCCAGTTTAAGGATATCAAATTAGCATTAAACCATTCTTGTATATGCTGAAGAATTTTGTTAGCATCATCTCTGAACTTTACCAGATCTGGGTTTGAAATAATCAGACTTGTATCATCAGCGAATAAGACAATTTTATTGTTTTTATTTATTGAGTGTGGTAAGTCATTTACATATAAAAGGAAAAGCAAAGGGCCAAGTATCGAACCCTGAGGAACACCATGGGTCACTTCACCCCAGTCTGAGATGTAGGTAAAACAATTATTTAAAACAACTCTCTGGTATCTATGTTGTAGGTAGTTTTTTATTAGCTGGAAGAATCCTCCTGTAATTCCATAAAAACTTAATTTATTTAATAAAATATCATGGTTTACACAGTTGAAGGCTTTTTGTAAGTCAAGGAAGATACCTCCAACATTATTTTTTTTTTTGAAATTCATTTAATATATTACTGATAAAATTAAATGAAGCTTGTGTGGTGGAAGATGAAGTTCTAAAACCATACTGTTCAGTAGCTAGAATATTGTTAGTTTCTAGATGATTCATAAGTCTGATATACATTATTTTTTCCAGGATCTTCGAGAATGATGGCAATATAGAAATTGGTCTATACTTTGCTACATTTTTCTTATCCCCATTCTTAAAAATTGGTTTAATAGTGGCATATTTTAATCTTGTGGGGAATATTCCAGATATCATAAGACTTGTTGAAAATGTAGCTTAGTGGAGTGCTAATAGAGGGGGCAGTGATTTTTAAAATTTCAGTGGTAATTTCATCATAGCCATGGGATCCTTTTGCCTTTAAGGATCTAATAATATTCTCAATTTCCTTAGGTGACGTATTTCTAAATTTTATGTTAGGGAAATCTCTAAAAGGTTGATTCAGTAGATAGTAACTAGGATTGTTATAAGTATCATGGTTTTGTTTACTGGACCTAATATTTTTAATTATATTTCCACTCGCATAATTTTTTGACCATCCTATCTTATGTCATTCAGGGCACATGGCCAAACCAGCTTACTCCTTGGGCTTAATGTAGTTAACTATATTCTTATTTCTAATTAGGTTATTTAATTCATCATTAGTTTTAATTCACCATGTGCCATCTCTGTCCTTTGTATGTCTGAGTATGCTTCTCAATATCTTTCTTTCAGTTATTAATCATTTTTGTTTCATAGATTCATTCAGTACCCACGTTTTGCTGGCTCATGTTATCACATGTCTTATTATAGTCCAATATAACCATAATTTGGCTTTCTTTGATAATAATTTGCTTTCAAATATTTCTGGATTGGCATAATAAGTTTTACCGCCCACAGAAATTCTTTCTTTAATTTTTTCTGCAATTGAATTATCTCCATTTACAATTGATCTGAGATATTTATATAATTTTCCTTATTCTAAATATTTGGAATCTTTATCTACATCATTCAGACCAATTTTTTTCTTGGAACATCTTAAATATTTAGTATTTTGCTGATTTACAATAAATCCAAAATGCATTGATTGATTTTTCAATTTTTGAAACATATCAATTAACAACTGTTTCGTAGTTATCAATATACTACCAGCATAGACTAAACACCGTTTTAAATGTGTAGATATATTTCCTCTCTATCCTACCTCCACAGTGTACACATGTCAACACGACAGGTTGATATGCTGCCATAACATTGACCGCATCTACACTGATGTGCACATAATACCATATAAATAGTTTCAGCTAAGCACTAAGGAACTCCCTGAGGATGGTCCCTGCGTGGACTGAAACATGTCGGAGTGTGCAATGTAATTTTAATCTATTTTAATGTTGATATAATTACAAAGAGTGCATCAGTTGGATTTTAATAAAGAAATCTTCATATTAAATTATTTATTTATGACACCTACAACTGCACCTTAAATAAGTTATATGTATAATTTCATATATAATTTAATTCAATCAAAATGCATGGAATGAATAATGTCAAAAAGGTGTAAAGATAGTTTGAAGAACAGACTAATAGCTGATATATATGGCAGACAGGAGCAGAAGAGTTAACCTTATCTGTGCAGCCTTTACAAAAAGCTGTCACATGGCTAGTCACAAAATTCCCCACCTTTTGTGGAGCCCAGAGATTCGTAACTGCTTATGACAGCATGCCATTGGACCCTACCCTCAGACTGATGATTCCAGGTCACACCTTTACATGGAATCCCAAATTGTCTCCTCCATTCATCACTTCCAACTAAAATTTTCTGCACATTCTTGATCTCTACTATGCAAATTATATGCCACAATCATCTCCTTCTACTTGATATGACCGCCTAAAATTTCAGGAAAAGAACAGAATCTTGTTCGCAAACATCTTCAATCCATATGTTTCTTTTAGGTTCGGAGATAAAATTCCACACATTCCAGTAACAACAAATGCAGTCATAGTTTTAAATACATTAACGTTCATGTTTTGACAGATGGGATGTCAAAAAAAAAGAGTCAAAACTGACAGATGGCTATGCCTCATAAATGCAAGTTCCATTCTTTACCTTCATTCTAAAATATATGCCTTTGCCAGTTGTTGGAAGTACTTAATAACTATATGTATAGAGTATTATGATTCTGTATTTTTACATAGACAAGCATGATCCCAGTATCTCTTATAAATACAAAATGGGTTAACGTACTTCACTTTGTTTCCCTTCTTCTTCTAATTTTATTGCCTTATCAATCACAAAGTAGGCTTCATCATGGTTCCTCTTAAGTTCCGCATACAGGGCAGACCAATTGCTTGAGATATCAGCCATCACAACAATTCTGGAAATATTAAAACAGAATTATCAAACAAAACAATCTGAAGCAATGAATAATATTCTCACACACTTAGATTTCCAAATGAACTCACTTTCTGTAAAACAACCTGAGACAGTAAAGCCGGACTATCTTCAGGGAGCAGAGTCCTAGGGAAGATAATCAAAAAGTTCCCCATTTTTCATGGAATCCAGTGTTTCATTACTGGTTTCACAACATCCAGTGCCTAGATCCTATCCTAAACCACATGAATCCAGCCCAAATGCTCACAATACATTTCTTTCAGGTCTCTGTCCAGTTTTACAAAGAGTGTCATTGTCATCAGGTGTCCAGGTGCTGCATTCCTATTCATCCATTGCCCAACTGTTGGCGGAATATTACTCACTGCCACTTTAACTCCTTCATGCCAGCTTTTTCCTTGGATATACTCATATGTACTTTCGTTTAGGTGTATAAAGAGCATTATAATTTTTGGCAGTCCTTCATACATCATTCACCGTACATGGCCACACCAGCGTAACACCTTCTTTTACGTACCTAACTTTAGGTTTTTCATACCGTGCATCTTTTATATGTGTTACAATAAGAATTACCAACAGATGCGACTTTTTGTACTATGTCTTTATTTCCTTTTTCTCGTCTTTTCCCTACATGTTTCGGGCCTTCATGGGCCCATCATCAGGGGTATTTCAAGCTGTTGTTTTTATGCTACCATTTGGTTCCTGTGTTGGACAAGGTATAATACTATGTTAATAGTGACAATTTAAATAAGAGTTGCGTTAAAATGTAAAATTAAAATACATTCTATACAGTGCAAGTATTTACAGTATACAAGAAGTAACTCTATGATTCCTGTGTTGAACATGGAATAATATTATATTAATGGTGACAATTTAAATGAAAATTGAGTTAAAATTTGGAGTTAAAATACTTCCATACCGTGTCAGTATTTACAGTATACGATAGGCAACTATTTGGTTCCTGTGTTGAACATGGAATGGTGCTATGTTGATAGCGACAGTATGGGGGTTAAATTAAAATTAGGCATTAAAATATCTTCTATACAATGCATGTTTTTACCGTATAAAACTTACTTTACAGTATAAAACTTTTACGGATTTTAAATTGTGATGTGTTCGGTCGGAGTTGTATATGCATATTGGTGTTTGTTATATATTGTTTATCTTGTTAAACTGTGTGCGTAGTTGTGTGTGGGGGGTGGTGAGTTAAGTGCTTACATGTGTATTAGTGTATTGCATGTAAGTACACTAATACACATGTAAGCACTTAACTCACCACCCCCCACACACAAATAACACACAACTCCGAACACAATTTAACAAGATAAACAATATACAACAATATATAACAAACACCAATATGCATATACAACTCCGACCGAACACATCACAATTTAAAATCCGTAAAAGTTTTATACTGTAAAGTAAGTTTTATACGGTAAAAACATGCATTGTATAGAAGATATTTTAATGCCTAACTTTAATTTAACCCCCATTTAAACTGTCGCTATCAACATAGCACCATTCCATGCTCAACACAGGAACCAAATAGTTGCCTCTTGTATACTGTAAATACTGACACGGTATGGAATGTATTTTAACTCCAAATTTTAACTCAATTTTCATTTAAATTGTCATCTTTAATATAATATTATTCCATGTTCAACACAGGAATCATAGAGTTACTTCTTGTATACTGTAAATACTTGCACTGTATAGAATGTATTTTAATTTTAAATTTTAACGCAACTCTTATTTAAATTGTCACTATCAACACAGTATTATTCCTTGTCCAACACAGGAACCAAATGGTAGCATAAAAACAACAGCTTGAAATACCCCTGATGATGGGCCCATGAAGGCCCGAAACATGTACGGAAAAGACGAGAAAAAGGAAATAAAGACATAGTACAAAAAGTCGCATCTGTTGGTAATTCTTATTGTAACACAGTACCTAACTTCTCTTTTATACCTATTATGTGTCATTTTGTTCAGCATTGACATTCCAGCCAATCTTCATACTAATCTATTTTGGCAGTCAGTAATTTGCTTATCGCTTTCAATGGTATATTCTTGCCACACATCTGCTCCATGTTTTTAAGACTTTTTTATTTCGGCCACACATGTTTATATTCAGTTTCTGTTCATTCTTTTACCCCATCAAAATGAGTGTAACATACTGAATGCTCTCAATGCTTGCATAATCATAATTTATTTCAGTGTTCTGGTTACCTTTCTCCAGTAAATTACTGTTCCAGCATATATTTTGATAATGTTCCTTAATCTAGTCCAGAGTAGTATGTCACTTCGTATCACTGTTATAAAGAATTGTATACCATAACACTTCAAAAAATTCTTTAACATGTATGAGACATAGCATTTGAGACTATATTTGTTAATATAACTGTAACACACATACTTGTTGCATGGCATGAATGTCATGCTGCAAGGAACAGTAGCTATATGCAAACAAAATTGCAAAAATGAACAGGGATTTTAATAAATACAATCATTGTCAATGTATGTAACAATAAAGACGTAAGAGAAACAAAATAAGGCACTAGCTGATCTTCCATTCTGTACGAAACAAAACCTCACACCCTAACCCAACACAAATATATTTGTTGACCCTGAGTTTGTGTCACCATGATGAACCAGTAAGCCTAAATTTTCTGTCACTAAAATGAAAACTCAAGTTCTGGCTATGTGGGTGGGCAGTAAAATAAAAAACAAGGTCAAAGTTATATAGGCTACAAGATAATACGAGGAAGCCTAAGTTTCTGTCACTAAAAGCGAAGTTCAAATACTCACTGGTGTAGAATCTGCAACTACTATTGAAACTCAATGCCTAATCTACATGGATAACGTTATTTTTCTTTTGTCTTAATACTTGAAAGCTTAAGGTTGGTGAATTAAATTATCATTGTTTTAGGTGGATTAAATTATCATTGTTTTAGTCTTCTGTCATGTATTTTTGGGGGGGTAACCTCACTTGTATGACTTTCTGCTGCTGGCACTCACGATATGCAATGGTGTCGAACACACAAGATACAAGCAATATTGACGACAGGTACAAACGTACATACTACACAGAGTGCACCCTTTATTTTTGACCCCAGTACCACACGTCACAGGATACTGCAGTGTAAGCAGTCCATGCAATAAAGCTGTCATGTTCTGGTAAGGGATAAAAAGTACACTCTCTACTGACACTAATATAATAATTTGCCCAGCAATACTTTAAACCTTAAGAATGATAGGAAACAATTTAAAAATGAATTACATAGGTATCTTTTGGGTAACTCATTTTATTCTGTCAAAGAATTCCTGGAGTTTAGTAGAGATAAATAACTTGACAAATTGTTTGTAATTTGTATTGTACTGTTATTATTAATTTATGCGCAGTATTGATTCTGAAGACTGTAAATTTGACATTACTGTATTGTGTCGTGATGTTTCATCTTGTGTGTTATGTATTTTCTGCCAAGTTTCACGTCCAATTGTCGTATGGCAGAATTTGTGGACCTATGAAATATGTATGTACGTATGTAACATTTTAGTAAAAATTTACTGCTTTCAATACAAATTTATGGCATCAAAGGTATCTGACATCTAACAGAAAATCATTAGGATAATGGCACAAACTAAGAAACAAATTCCTCTAAGAAAGGAGAAGTATTCTATGTCCACACCATGCAGGCATATTGGTAGAACAAAGGTACAGCTCCTCCCATTCATTCTTGCTTCTAGATGTTGGCGTGAGGTCAACCTCACTTCCCTGCCGCTTTACTACCGAGAAAAACCTCAGTATCCATTGAATACGAGGCTGGGTAGGCCCCATACACATTTTGGGCGTTTTTGAGACGGTGCCCATCGAATACGAAGCCTGGTGGGCCCCACAGCCACTCAGGCCGTTTTTCAAAAGAGAAAACCTCTTGCGTCTTACTGCGATTCAAAACCCGTATCGTTCTGCCAGTAGTCTAGTCACTATAGTGACTAAGCTATTCCTTGCCCGAAAAACTAGTGTAGGAAAATATTTAGAAAAACCAATACTCATGCCAGTGAATATTTACTCTCAGTAGTATCGTAAACAAAACTGAAAACTGTCAAATTGTGATACACGTACAGCAACCAGATCAACACAACTACGTTCGTTTGCCAGATGCTCAGCACACTCTCACAACACAACTTACTACGTTCCGATCAACTCATTGCGTCATCTTCCACATGACGGTGACCAGCATACGTCATGACCGTCAAAGTCTGCGCCAGCAATAAACATTTGTCACTCCTTGCTCTCTGTATACGAATTTGCTGAGACACAATTCTCAGTTATAACATAAGCATATTTAGAAGAATTTCTACATAGTTAGTTTTCATTCTGGCTGTTAACAGCTAGCTGGCAGTAATTGTACAGTGTGTCGTTGCCCTTCTCTACCTCCAGCCTTCCTATCCCATACTAGATTGTGTTCAAATCTGTGGTAGACATGGCGGTGCTGCATTTTTACGGAATGTAGATAAGCAGACATCGGTGGGCGAAAGTTTGGAGTACCAATATTGCAGTGGTTCCGAAGTGGTTCATCTGCAATTTCGTGATTTTCACATACACGCACATCACACACCATGGCATGGATAATAGGTTACATCATGCTACGGACCAAAGAACATCGCAACGTTGACGATCATCGAACTTCACTGCTACTTTTTGTGAACGCTGCCAGTCAGTGGGTTAGCCTACGACAAGTGACAAATCTGTGCAAAAGAGGGAGGATTGGTGAATTGTGATAGAGGCAGTCTGCACGTAAAGTAAGGATTTTGGTAAAAGTATGTCTGAAGTGATGGAATTAGCTTATATTAAGAGCGTGTACGAAATTGTGGGAGCACTAATTGCCTATTGTAATGTGATATTTCAGGAATGGATGGTTTTGGTGACAATTTTGATCAACCCGAAGTTGATCCAGCAGCAGAATTTCTAGCTCGTGAGCAGGATCAACTTGCTGGTCTAGAAGATGAGTTGAATTCTGTTACTGCCCCTCCACCAATAGACGGTATTTTGCATATATTATTTGAAAAGTTTTATATTTAATTGGGTATCTGTTTTACCAGATACCCTTAAAGGGTGATATGCGATTGGACCGAAAATTGGGGCCTTGAATTAACTACCCACGTTGTTAGAGAAGCGGTTGTGTAGCATCTCTTTGTGCACGGTGTGGTGAGGGCGTGGGGGCAAGCAGTATTGCCCATATTGACCTGAACTAACCCATAGAAACTGTTGAGTAGGAGGAGGCTGACAGTTGGTGGCAAGGTTAATCAGCATTATATAGTTAGTAAATGTAGTTCCTGAACTAAAAGTTGGAAAAATGTCTTAGGGTGATAACGTAGTGCAACTTTTTCCATTCGACAGCATTGCAAATAACATTACACAGAACAGCCAATACCTTTTTGTTACTGCATAGTACAACTGTCCCATCTGCAGATGATATATCATGCAGAGTGGTACTTTACTGTTTTTTGACAAGGCAACCCCGTTGTGTTTAAATACATATGTAAATAAAGAAGAATGTAGACCTACCATCCACACACCGCTTTATGTATAAGCAACAGTCAGCTACATGTTTTGCTTGTGTATACCCATCATCAGGCTGAATACAGAACCAGAAGTTGGGGGGGGGGGGGAGAAAAAACTAGAATATATTGCAATAAAAATATTAGGGAAGAGATCTTTCAGCATTTGTACAGTGTGCGTTTTAATAAACTACAGTGCACAGCTGTGAGTGAGTGGCATTTGTCTACACATTACATTGCACCACACATCACGAAAAAGTGCATAATAGTGAACAGCATTTAACGTATACAACAAATGGTACGACACAACATGTGTATTTAAATATAAAAACTTACATGTAACAGATGTATTCTAAATGATACACCAAGATTTATATGTGATAAGTACCGTCACTTCGGAATATACATATACCCATACGTCATTGGACAACATTATACTTATTAACATTTAATTGGGGAGCGTATGCTTGTGCTGGCCACTACTTTCACAATCTTCTGCTTAGCCTGCACTTCAACACCCACCTCCAGAGCATCACCATTATTTTATTAGTTTAATTAATTTTTAAAAGCTTTTTATCATCATCATCATCATGTTCAGGAAGGATTAGGTTTGATTCCTGTTCCTTGTAAATCCTCAAAATGAAATTGGTCCCTCCATCTCTTCCTCGGTCATCCTATGTGTCTTCGTCCTTTTGGTTTATATTGTAGTGCTTGTTTAGGTATCCTGTTTTTGTCCATCCTCTGTATGTGTTGTAGCCACTTTTCCTGGTACTGTTTTATTTCCTTTACTATATTCTCTGCTCCTGTTTTTTCCCTAATACATTGGTTTTTTTCTTTATCTAGTTTTGTTATTCCAAG
>Ga0268261_10002300_pt1 | contig 13645 bp, 7 predicted proteins | sample TergutNc150P1_FD_190353 | JGI IMG/M metagenome (GOLD analysis project Ga0268261, IMG submission 190353) | Nasutitermes corniger P1 segment gut microbial community from laboratory colony in Florida, USA - Nc150 P1 (SPAdes) (version 2) | ecosystem: Host-associated > Arthropoda: Insects > Digestive... | reverse complement strand
ATATATATATATATATATATATATATATATATATATATATATATATAAAAAAAACATCCTGTGTTATTTAAATATAGTCTGTAAGAAGAGTGTTGTCTGTTGTACAATACAGTGAAATCAACCAGTGACAATTCTTTGATATGTACCAGAACCCCGACAAACATGTTTTGTTTCTGACACAAATGATGGAAAGACTGACATAACTCAAATCTGTAGACAATGACATACTAATATTTCATTACTGTGATTTCTTATTTACAAGTATGAATTCCTGCATAGTTGCAAATAACGGATGAATGAAAAAGGCACAGCCAAACCTATAGGAGGTGAATCTACACCACAATACAACAAAAATATTGTATGAACAAATGCCTTCTGAAGCATGGGTTCCAAGCTATGGCCCCCTGAAGATTAAAGATAAGAGTGTCCACCCTGAGTTTCCAAGAAGGCATTGCAGGAGACAGACTTCGGGACCCTACTTCCTTCCACCATGTCTGACTGGGGCTGTATACCACAGTTTCCTAAAAAACTTCCTTCCATTGCTGTTGCAAGATGTGGATATGTGAACAAGAATTCACTTAAGGCTCAAACATGATAGTGCTGCACCACATTTTTGTCTTGAAGTCCAGGAATTCTGGAAGAGCATGTGTACAGAAAAATGGATAGGATGCAGTGGACCAGTAGCAATGGAGCTCGTACCTCTGGTTTAAATCATTTATATTTTTATCTCTTGGGACATCTACTGTTATGCTACAGATGACAGTGATGTCCAGGACTTGCACAAATGAATACAGAATAAATCTGAGATGATGCCTATGACACCTGGAGTTTTCCAGTGAGTCAGGCAATGACTATTCATATGTGTAACACACTGCATTGAAATTGAAGGTGGGCACTTTGAGCATCTTCTTCAATTATCAGGAGGCTGTAACTTGGAAACCATGCTTCAGAAGGCCTATTTTAATTTTTTTTCCTCCCTTCCCCTGGTATAGATTCATCTTCTGTATGTTTGGCCATGCACTTTTCATTCACTCTGTATAGTTACAGGTCAGAAATAACAAATAAATTATGCCCCTTTTCTACACAGAGTGAATTCCTTTCATGAGATTTTCAACAGAATTTAATGGGTCAGCCCATTATAAAAATACACCTAGACCAACTGGAATTTTCCAACATATCTTGGGATTCAGCCTGATCATTCCTGCTAAATGGGGCATTAAATTAACATTTTTTACGTAAATATAAAACAACTAATCTTTAAAAATGTCTTTAATTTTGACACTTGTGTCTCGCTGAGCTTCTTGGAAAGATGGCGCCTCACTACCAGAGCTTGATTTGAATGTGCCTGCTACATTCACCACATCAAGTGCAATTGCATACAAATTTTCTTTGGGTATTCCATCTTCTTTTAGTTTGTAATATGTTGCAATAAACTTCTGTGTTTGTGTTTGCATTTGCTGATCAGATAAGTTTACAGCTGGTAAAGATGTATGCTCCTTATGGAACCTCCTAAAATTAACAAAAAATGAGTTAAGACAGAAAAAGTCAACACTAACACTAAACACAAATGTTCAAGCCAAGACACTTTCATCCATCTTGTCGTACTGAAATACTTACATTTTATAAGCTCACTCCACTTCTATCATCATGCAAAAACAATAAATTTTAAAACATACTCTGCTGAAAGAAAGTAAAGTAGTTTTTTTGTTTCTGTCAAACACATTTATTTATTTTATTTTATTATGACAACATGTTTATGTCAATTGACCATCATCAGGCCATCTCTACAAAATTCAGAACATGGTGCAACGCAGTATAAATAATATTTTTGTACTATGGGCTCCCATAAAAATTGCAATCTATCTATCTAGTATTCAGCCCTTAGGCCGGTTTAGCAGGAACCAGAGCCCAGTCAGGCGACCGGTATGGCTCTGGCACGTTGCATCCTGGGCAAGTTCTTAGGGGTAGGTTGCCATTGCTTTCCCCCGCCTTTAGACGTTCCCACCTTCTCCGCTAGGTGCTTACGCGAGAAGGTGGAACTCTTCGTGGACAAGACATGTTCCGACAAATTTGGCCTAGAATCCGACTTTTACATGCTGCAAATCTGCGACATGGGACAGGCGGCTTTACTTCCCCTCCGAAGGAAGGCGTGCTGAGGATTTTTTCGTCCTTAAAAATCCGACAGCTTCGGCCGGGTTTGAACCCGCGAACTTGGGTACCAAAGGCCAGCACGCTAACCCCTAGACCACCAAAGCCGGTTTACAATATTTGTTTAAAATTATATAAAATTGGTAAGTAACCTGTGAAAGATGAATGTGTATGGTAATATACAACTGCTGGATGCTGAGACAATATTATAATATCATACATTTAAAACTTTGCTATTTAAACCAGAGATTTAAAAAACCTTAATTGTTTTTATTTTTTAGTTTCAAGCATTCACACACAATGTACAAGGTTTTAAACTTTATTATATATGCTGAAATTTCAATATATATATATATATATATATATATATATATATATATATAAAATAAAGTTTATAACAGTTAAGTTTTTTTATTACCAGCTTAAATAGCAGAGTTTTAAATGTATGATATTTTAATTTCATCTCAGCAGCTCTGAAAACTCTATTACTAATTATTTTTTAAAAGGAAAGTGATCTGTGCAAATAACATAATATTCAACAGATCTGAAACACAGGAATGTCACACTGGTGCCCCCAGAGCTGCTGCTCCTGCTAGTGGTGTACTGAACAAGAACACTACTATGCAGAATTCAAATTTTATGTGGAAGTCATCTTCTTATTCCTCTGTTCAAGCCCATTTCTAATGCCAAACATGTGCACACATACAACTTCTCTAAAACTCAATGCACGCACAATTTTAGGGGAATTCACTATGCAACCAACTTACGCTCTGATAGTATCTTCAGGATAAAGTATGTTTCGTATCAGAATATCTGGTGCTAGTCGATCAAAGCTTGGCTCATAATGTGGTGGAAATGCTTCATATATATCATACCACATTGGTTTATCTTCTTCCTTCAAAGCACCTGATCTCAGAAGGCCTTTCAGCCTGTAAAAAGGTAACACAGTGTTAGTAGAGACAACATGATAATTTTCCTCTCCGATAATCATGAGTCTCTGACACGGTAGAGCTTATCCATACCTAGGAGTAAAGAAAGCTGCCCTTCTGTACTGCTACTAGAACCAAGTTAAACAATGGCTAGTCTTTCTTCTCCATTAATTTCAGTGTAGCAAAAAAGCATACACTGTGCAATAATTAAACTGTATCACTAGCTCCCCAGCAGAAATAAAAGATTGGTCACTAACAAAAAAAAATTTCATTTCTACTAAGCTACTGAATTTTATAAACGTCACACAATAAACAGGGATTTGTTAATTATATACAGAATTATAATACTTACTGAGGAATAGGTACATGCCACTTCTCATTCATGTAAAATTAATTGTACTATATGAGATCTGAGGTATCATGTACTGTGTTTACTTGTATACACATCACAGTAACCAGGATCCATGGAATGGACACAATCTGTCTATATACTCAACCACAGTGACCAAACAAATAACAATGCCAAAAGAAAGGCACAAAAGTATTCTTGTCAGTAAGAACAAAACATCTCATGAATATTCCAGTCTTCTGGGATGTGATGCCATGAAGGCTGGCAGAAAGGTACCAACATTTTGGAGGAACTTGCTGAATTCATATTCTGAACGTCCAAGACACAGACAAGAAGCTCCTCCAAAATGCTGTCACATCCCACGTGTTTTCTTAATTAGCACCACTATGAGAACCTGAAATCTCAAATGGCAATAGCTATCAGAAAAAACAGTTTTAAGAGATACTAGGTAAAGATGCACCGACATATGTTACAACAACTACACAGTCCTGCCATAAGTTCTGTTACGAGTATATTGTGACCTAGAAGGAAAATGTGACAGAACATCCAATTTTTGAGCCAAATAATTTATTAGCAATAGTTTTAAGTTTTTATTTATAATAATGTCACTCAAAATGTCCACCCTCTGCCTCAACACACGTCTTGAGATGCTCCAGCCACTATTCTATTGCGGCACACACCGTCTCCAGGAGGATCTCTGCCGCTGCTTTCACGAGGGATCTCTACAGACTGTCCAGGTTGTTGTGATGCTTTCAGCAAGCCATGTCCTTCAAAACAGCCCATAGTTTATAGTTCAAGGGGTGGAGGTCTGGACTCCCCGAGGGCCAATCCTCGGTGCTGATAAATGTCGGAACGTGCCTCCGCAACCACTCCTAAGTCATCTTGGCCTTGTGGGCAGGAGCTGAATCCTGCTGGAAGACACATTTCTGACCATTGAAGAGAGTTGTGTTAAGAGGTTTCCCAACTTTTTGTAGCACATCCTCAATACATCGAATAAAAAATTAGACTTTTTGCAGATGATTGTATAATTTATAGAAAAATTTTAAATATCAAGGATGTAGAAAAATTACAGACAGATCTAGATAAATTGGGGGACTGGACAGAAGGAAATGAAAATAAATCCGAATAAAAGTAAGGCACTAAGCTTTACGAGACCCCAGGTGAAGGAGCCGCTAAATTATTCCCTTGGGGACCAAAAGATTCCTGAAGCTAGCCATTGCAAATATCTGGGAATCATCATACGAAGTGATTTAAGTTGGACTGACCAGGTAAATTACACGTTTCAAAAAGCCTGGAGGGCACTACATATCGTAATGCGTATTGTAAAAAAGGGAAATAAAAATACGAAAAGTTTCGACTATACGTCACTAGTACGTCCCATTCTCGAATATGGACCGGTGTGCTGGGATCCATACAGGGAATGTCAGATAAGTGCTTTAGACCATGTACAAAATAAAACTGCTAAATTTGCACATCATTCGGGAGGCTCAGACTGGGAATCTTTGGCGCAGCGTAGGAAGATAGCACGCATGTGTGCGCTCTACAAAGCGTACACCGGTGAGAGGGTATGGATAGTGATAAGGGATAGGTTACAGGCGCCAAGCTACTTAAGTAGGGTCGATCATTATTGGAAAATCAGAGCCAGAAAACAAAGAACAGACATCAAGAAATACTCCTTTGTGAATAGGACCACTACTGACTGGAACAAGCTATCTGAAGGGGCAATAGGGACTTCCCAAGGTAAAACGCATATTTTCAAAACGAGGGTTAGGAAATTGAAACCAGTGAGGGGAAGTGAAGGCGATAAAAAGTAAAAAGTGAAGGGAAGTGAGCTGTAGTTATGAATAGCAACGTTAAGTGAAGTGTAGAGGATAAGTGAAAAAATAAAATAAAATAGAAAGTGAAGTGAGTGAAGTGAAATGGTGAGAAGTTATTTAGGGGAGTGAAGGGGTTCATTATTTTGGAAATAAGTTTGGGGATGAGAACTGTACTGTGTCTAGTTTAGTGATGTGAGGTGAAATAGAATGATAGGAAATGTAAATGCGTAAAGCTAAATGAGAGGGTAGTGAAGTGTGAGAGGAAGTGAAGTGTCGATAAGTGTAATTGGGTGTAGTGTGGTAAAGTGTAGCGAAGTGTAGTGTGGTGAAGTGTAGCGGAGTGTTGCAGTGTAGTGATAGTCTTAGTAATAAAGTGTGAAACATTATTAGAAGACTTATGGACAATATGAAGTTGCTGCTTATATGTATTTTATGAGCACTATTATCACATTCCTTCATATTCTTTAGGTTCTATTTTTTATCAATGTATATATGGTTTTATTCTTGTTTGATAATGTAATTTATGTATTTTTATTGTTATGACTGTGTATTCTCATTGTACGTTTATGTCTGACTACCATGACTGAGGTTTTTCCGTGCTTTTCCTCAGTTGTAAGACAAATGCCAAGGTAAAACCCGCAAAGACGGGGCACAGCCCGCACTCTTCCTAATTTTTGTGTCGTTCTATGTATTTTTTGTGTTGTTCTATGTATTTTTATGTTGTTCTATGTATTGTTTGTTTTGTATCATTCTCTGTATTGTTTGTGTGTATATGTGTACTGAACTACTGCCACCGGGTGGCAGTTGTACTGCTCCTCGATGGTGAAGATTTTCTCGCCCGTGAAGAGGATGTTTTCGTGCCCGTTCTCGGCATGCCACTGAAGGATATGCTCTGTTCTCGTCTGTCGGATCTCCTTCAAAGTGGGAGTAAGGAGGTGTCCCTTCAACTGCCAGTAGGCTCTCACGTGTAGATCATCCCTGATGAAGCGTGACATCGATCGGGGGATATGTTTAGGTCTCAGGACATGGACTTCTGTTTCTTGAGTGGATTTCGGCGAATCTGCTCCTGCGCTGTATCTGATTTTCCACATTTGTGAAGGGCAATTACAGCCACATGGTTTTCCTTGAAACCCCACTCCATGTTAACACTGCAAGAGACATGAGCAAGCTGCCTTGGCACAAGTACCTGAAGGGTCAATATTCCAAAAATAACCAACGTTTGAATCCTTCCGCCTCAATGTCTCCAGCTGCGGACTACATGAAATTTGTAACAGAACTTATGGCAGGACTGTGGATATGGTATCCTCCCTACTAACAAACTAACTCCATGGAGTAGTCTTTACTGAGAAGCTAACAGTTCCCCAGCTAGTCAAGAAAAGAAAACTTTATGGAACTTGAAGGTTGAGAAATGCACTCTTGTGGGTTATCACACAGCCAGTAGTGCCAATTCCTTACTGACGTTTGGGGACATTTTCAAGGGTCAAAATCCAATAGGCTGTCCCAAAACATCGGTAAGGAATTACCACTACTCGCTGCATAATAACCCAGAAGGCCACAGTTCTCATCTACTTTGTAACAGAAGTCTGAAATCATGAACCTGAAGGTTCTTTACCGTGCTCACAAGAGCCTGCCATCTGTCCGTATCCTGAGCCAGATCAATTAAGTCCGCACCTCACCATACTATTTCAGATCCATTTTAAAATTATCCTCCCATATATGCCTATGACATCCAACTGGTCTCAAGGTTCCCCCACCAAAATCTGAATGCACCTTTCAGAGGAAAGGTGCGTTCAGATGCCCATTTCATTCTTCATGATTTGAACACCTGAATAATATTTGGTGAGGAATATAGATCAAGAAGCTCCTCAGTATATAATCTCTTCTGGTCCCATGCTACATCATCCCTTTTAGACCCGAATACCTTCCTCAGCATCATATTCTCAAACAGCCTCAGCCTATGTTCTTCTGTCAGTGTGAGGGACCAAACTTTATACCCGCATAAAACAGGAAAAACTGTTTCTCTGGATATCATATTCTTAATATTTTCAGCCAGCAAACTGAAAGACAAAACATTCTGGACCAAATGGCAGCAGGAATTCCCTGAATTCACTCTGCCCTTAATTTCTTCATGAATGCAATTTTCATGTATGTTAATTAGGAAGATAAATTAACATACAATAAATGACTTCCTCATTAAATTAAGTTATGATACTTGGGATAATATATTCTCTACAGATGAAGTCAATAAAATGTTCAATTCTTTCTTAGATTCTTACTTGAAAATCTTTTATTCCAGTTTTCCACTAAAGAGAGTTCACATCACCCAAAAAAAAAAAAACAAAAACTGGATCACCATAGGAATTTTAACCTCTTGTAAACATAAAAGAAAACTCTTCATTGCATGTAGTAACAGCAATAATCTGGATCTCATAAATCATTATAATAGATACTGTAAAATTCTATCTGTTGTTATCAATGAAGCCAAAAAACTTAATTATGCAGATAAAATTTAAAAATCCTTGAACAAGGACAAAACTATTTGCGATAAGTAAATTTAGAAACCAATAAAACTAGAAATACTGAGAAGATTAACACTTTAAATATTGATGGGAATTCAATTAGTAATTACCAAGAGATAGCAAATGCACTTAATAAATACTTTTTAACTATAGCTAAAAGTATTAACACTAAGCAAAATGAACTAAGTTCTCATAACTTAGATAACACTATTCCACTTCACTATTTAATGCAGTCTTTCAAGAATCCTTTACCAAATATTAATCTAAAATCTATATTGACCAAAGCTGAAAACATAATAAAATCTCTTAAACCTAAAAACTCCTCTGGATATAATGGAATATCTAGTACATTACTAAAAATAAGTTCTCCCTTCATGAGCTCACCTTTAACCCATATATGTAATAAATCATTATCTTCAGGAATTTTTCCAGACCATTTGAAACATGCAGTAGTTAAACCTTTGTTTAAGAAAGGTTACAAGCCTAACATTTCTAATTACAGACCTATATCTATTTTAAGTTCTCTTTCAAAAGTACTAGAAAAAGTTATGTATAGTCAACTTCAGGAACACTTGAATAAATACAGTATTCTAGCAGAAGAACAGTTTGGGGTTTACAACTGCTTCTACAACAAATAAAGCTATATAGAAGCTAATTAATGAAACCCTGAAAGCCTTAAATAGCAAATTTATAGGTGTTATTTTTTTATCTTGAAAAGGCTTTTGACTGTTTAAATCATAATATTTTGCTGTCAGAACTACAATTTTACAGTATTAATGGCAAAGCTAAATCATAGTTTGAATCATACCTTAATAACAAATATATGAGAGTTCAAATCTTGGATTAAGAATTAAATCAAATGATTTTTTTCTGTATGGGAAAAAGTAACTGATGGTGTTCCTCAGGGATCGGTCTTAGGTCCATTGTTGTTCCTTATATATATATATATATATGATCTGCCCAAAACCATAAATGATAAAACCGTAACTATACTGTTCGCCGATGACACAAGTATAATAGTATAAAGTCCTAATTCAACACATTTTCAAACTAATATGGTCACTGCTTTTGATTGTGTAAATAAATGGTTCAAAGTGAATTTACTTTCCATAAACATTAATGAAACTCATTACATACAATTTAAAACCAAAAACGAGCCTACACTTGATATAAATATCATTTGTAATGATAATGTAATAACAGCTCTACCTAACGTTAACTTTCTTGGCATATACATACATAATTCAATAAACTGGAGTTGTCATATTGAATATATTATCCCAAAACTGAGTTCAGCATGTTACATAATGAGTATTAAACCATTCATGTCTCTCAACACTTTGAAAACTATTTACTATTCCTATTTTAATACAATCATAAGTTACAGTTTACCTTTTTGGGGAAACTCGCCCCACAGTATAAAAATATTCAGAATGCAAAAAAGGATAATTAGAATTATGATAGGTTGTAAAAGAAAGGTCTCATGTAGGAATCTGTTTAGAAGACTAGAAATTCTACCATTTGTATCTCAATATATCCTTTCACTTATGCTTTTTGTAGTTAAAAACAAAAACCTTTCTATTTTGAATTCAGAGAATCATACTAAAAGTACAAGACAATTCAATAATTTCTGTCAGCCCATAACTAATCATACTATATACCAAAGGGGAGTATGTTACATGGGCATTAAGATCTTCAATAATCTTCCTCCATACATTAAAGATGTCTAATAATATTAGGAAATTTGAAACTTGTTTAAAACAATTCCTTTTTAGTCCATAGAAGAATATTTTCAATATAAATCTACCACACATGCCATTAAATGTCTTTAATACGACAATTTAATATATAGTCTTAATAATCTATGTTTATTGTCACTAAATCTCACAAAAAATCTTAACATTTTGTCATCTTAATGTTATTCACATGCGTATATTTGCTGTCTGTATTCATTTGCTACGATCTGCTTGTTGTCTGTATTTTGCTTGTTCCTCTGTTTGTTAACTACAGCCATGTCTTCCTATGCTTTTCTCGTTATATAATGGTTTGTCCTGTTTGTATTTAACATTATGTACTTAACTGGGAATCAATTTCTGCTTGATTGCACATTTATATATTTTACATAATGTATTACTTTTGACATGTTCTATATCCTACTTATTGTTTTTATTGTAGATTTAAGGAACGTTAAAAAATTCAAATTAAAATTTCTCACACTGTTCCCAATGTTTGAACTGTGCCACACTTTCATAGGATTAGCTACATTTATGTTGTGATTTTGTCCTGAATCCTGTTCACGAGACATTAAAAGATTCTTAGTTTTCTCACAGTTTACTTCTAGACGAACCTCCATACTCGCGACAAATAACAATAACGAAATTAAAATAAATTCCACTAAATTGCATTACCTTGAAAATATGGTACCAACCCTCTCCAATCTACTGCTCGCCATTACTCTGTTCAACTGCAATCCGTGATCCTCATCACCACAGATTAAATCGTTCGCGTCCCCGGGACCACAGACCCATCTGCACTCTGTACTATACGCAATTCATACCGCCATCTCCGTGGCTGCTGTCAGAACTACAAGGGAGAGTGGACAACGAACGACCATGGATCATTAGGAGTAACTGACTACGTTACAATTAATCACGAGACACACAAAAAAATTACCCGTCAGGCAATACATGACATGGGGCAGAGTTGCGTGGTTTTACCGCGTAGTTATGCTCTATACACTAATGTCCACAGCAGCGCGTGGAATACGTATATTCATTCTGCACACAGATTTTTTCACAAACCTTTAGCCCTATACACTAATTCCATGCAATTCCGTTATTTGTTATGGAACTCAATATATTCTCAAGAAAATATTGCAGGAAGTATGATAGATACATAAACGTGATGCATTCAGTACATCTCGCGCCTTACCTATACAAAAGAAGTCACAGTCGATTCCTGGCGGGAACCAAAGACATTTCTCTTCGCCAAAGTGTCCAGACCTAATAGGCCTATCTACAAAAGTTCTGTATCACAACCAACACGCAATTTGCGAACAAATTTATTAGGTGGCAACTAAATTTGACCCAGACTCGGGTCATCATCAGACCTTGATGCAAGATTGTGAACATGTACAGAAACTAATAACCATTAAGTAGATCTCCCCCTTTTATATTAAAAATGTATGTAAAGTAACAAAAGGTAAAACCAGTTATAAAAAGGCCCAAGGACGTATTAAAAATAATTACTTGGTTTTTAAAAACTGTTAAAAAATATCAGTGTCCAGAAACTTCATAAGGTAGAGATAAATATTATCATATGTCAACTGTGGTATTTCTTAATAAATATATTAAGAATAAAAGTGCCTGTATGCTGCATGCTACCGGTATCTCATGATGGGTCCCAATGTATTGCCATTTAATAAGTTAGAATGCAATTTCATTAATAGCAGAGTTATGTTCGGAGACAAAGTTCTCGTAGATTCTTATAAATAAATAAATACACACACACACACACACACATATTGTTATGGCCCACCAGGGCTACCACCAAAATATCCCTTGCGGCGCCACGACACCACCTTGGCAAATGTCTGTGGGATGGGGGTTCCTGAGAGGGGTGGGGGACAGAAAGCGGCCTACTGCCTCAACTACCTCACTACGCAACCTCTACCATACAAAGAAAACACCAACACGTATTACAAGTTACACTTTACTACCAATATTGAAATAAAAATTAATACAAGAAGGCAATGAAATAAAGTAAAATAAAATGAAATGAATAAAATAAAATACAAAGGAACCAAAGAAGGTTGCACACCTAGTAAATTACCAAAACAACTACTAATCTATTCCAGGGGGAGGTAGGGGTAGCCAGTCCTGGGTGCTGAATTAAAACAACGGCAAACAGTAATTAATCTGAAAACGGAAAACTATAAGCTGAAAACCGGCAATGCACTTACGCTCCCGTCTGATAGCCACTGTATCTGCTGTCAACAAATTTGGACTGACCTGGACCTTAGGATCGGTTTCGCGGCCTCAACAAAATGCACAGCCGTGCCCCTCAAGACATTGATAACAATCCTCCAGTTCCACAGCCAGTGCTCAATCAAATCTGATGAGAAACAACTCCAGGTATCCAACGAGAAACGTTGGATTGAAAGGGCGCGGCTAAGAGATCAGTGTCATCCACATAGAGGCTAGTTGCTCGGTAGTCGGGCCATGAATTGTCATTAACCCTTTGCTGCCGAACGACTTTTAACATAGAGGCTGAGTAGGAAAGGGGAGACTAGTACATCCTGAGACATTCCATTACGCATGTCATGGCTGATCGTTGTCGCTGAGTGGAAGAAACGTCACTGAAAATATGACAAAATTTTCACCAAGTAAGAAGGGAAATCTGGAAGATGAAGCTTGCAAAGGAGACCTACCTACAAATCATACGCTGTCGAGTACATCATTCAGAAAAGGGTTCTTATAAAACACAGCAATAAACCTTCGAGTTATATAAAATAATTGTGGTGAGAACTATAGGACCTTTTCTAGGGACATGTCTGGATTATAACAGGCACAAAAAAATTAAACTCCCAGCATTCAAATCCCTGTTTCCAGCAACGGAGGCGAAAATATCTTTTGCCCCTTGCAAGGGGATTTCCACGGAGTGGAAGAATTCACACCTCCACCCTACACTCACCCCTCTACCTTCCGACACAGACCCCACGCATTATCAGTAATATATCTCTTGAATGATACGTTAGTTCTGGCGTAGAAATTCGGTTACTTCGAATTTTCTGTCTATTACTAGCCCTCGCGAACAACACATTGCCTTAAACATAATGGTATGTTCCCAGCGGAGACATTTGAAATGAAAAAAAAGGTCTTTTAACCCCTGCCTCGGTAGAGCCGAGTAGAACGCCGAAGCAATTTTTGCAAATCATGAGCTCTTATTTACAGAGACTTGCTTTACGCCGAGTTGCAGCCCTTTTCTCAATCTAAATTTAAAAATTACATTTTGTAAACACGATTTTACACCAGTTATGTGATTTGCTCTTCAGCCGAAATAAGTCATGTCACTGACATCGACTGGTGACTAAAATGCCTACATTAGAATTTTGAAAAATGAATAGAAACTTGGAATGCCTTAGATAAAATTAAAAAACTACGAAGATCAGACATTTTATTTTAATTTTCGTGACTGAGTCCGGAACATGTAGTAGTATTTGTAGGTACATAAATGCAGTTCCCAAAATGTTATGTTACATGTGTACTTACCACATGTGTTTATAACACAAATTTTAAAAACAAAAATAAACTATATATAGTATCTGCTCTCCCCACCCCCAGCATTGAAAATTTCTTGGTGCGTACCTAAAATCGTGTGATAAAAATGTGCTAAAATAACTTCATTCTAGCCCAGGCCGTGAATTGTGTTGAAATTAATTTTTCCTTTTATTATCAGGATGTTGTTATTGCGCACAATGTATAGAAAAATCACGTCTTGAAAGTCTTATATGTTTCTATATTGTTTGTAGGGTATGTGTACTCATTCACCCTTCATTCTGAGTTTTAAAATTCATGTACCCCGCATGAAGACCAAATTTTGCCGAAGTTGCCCGCACCACATTAAGGTTGGAGCTGGCCTGGTCTGCAAAATTCCAACTCATTATTCGTAATGATAGTCATTTAGTTAGTCAACTCTCTAGGTAGGTAGCTAGCTAGACCTCTGCTTCCTTACTTCCCTAATTATTTACTTGCTTACTTTCCTACCTCTCCATTTACTGACCTACCTACCCACCTACCCACCCACCCACCTACCTACATACCTACCTACCTACCTACCTACCTACCTACCTACCTACCTACCTACCTACCTACCTACCTACCT
>Ga0268261_10002299_pt1 | contig 13646 bp, 11 predicted proteins | sample TergutNc150P1_FD_190353 | JGI IMG/M metagenome (GOLD analysis project Ga0268261, IMG submission 190353) | Nasutitermes corniger P1 segment gut microbial community from laboratory colony in Florida, USA - Nc150 P1 (SPAdes) (version 2) | ecosystem: Host-associated > Arthropoda: Insects >... | reverse complement strand
GAAGTGAAACTAGATACATCTGTAAAATTTGCGTTGTTCCGCTTCATAAAGGGTCTTGTTTCGAGAAATACCATTCAGTGACGAACTACTAGACTATCTGCATGCAGTTTCTGCAGTCTGGGGCTCACGAGCGTAATCTACAGTGTCATACCGTAAGTAAGAATATGTTATGTGGTTGAACATTCAAAGGGTTTAAAAGGTCCGGGAACTGGGGGTATTTAATTAAAAGACCATCCGGTCGGCAAGGTGTTAATGGGCTAGTGGTGTTTCTTTCTCTTTCTTCCTAGATTATATAAAGCCATATGAAAGGAAATTAGCATAAGTTACTGGAAGAAAAGGAACACTGACTGACACTGACCATCTTGAAAAACGTTTTATTGGAAGGACTGTATGACATAATATTTAAATCTTAATTAACCCACTGGCATACACAGACGTCTGTGAGACGGCCGGGCTCGCTAGGTCCATCAATACACAGCCGGCTGTGAGACGCAATTCAGAGACCAACCCAACATCACAGCACAACAGGGGTAATAAAAATTAATTTTGCATGAATAGAATATAAATGTACAAAATTGCCATTTTTGCCTAAAAATTAGTATTTATAGGTGTGCCATGTGTTATAAAAAGTAGTATGCCAATGGGTTAAGATTTAAATATTATGTCATATGAATGATACAGAACATAGCAATCAAAGGCCAAATAGAGGTCTGTGAGATGGAAATTTGTGAGTACACATTAGCTACATATAAGATTAGTGTTAAATGTCCCAATTAAAAGTTTGCATGCTCAACTACACTGATGCTACACTGATTGGTAAAGCTTCTTTGAGGATACATCAGCATGAGATAGGTACACACATCATTAGAAAGTTACTGTGTATGTAAGGTAAGGTAAAGTAACCCCGTTACAGGCCCGCTTGTGGCCCAGAGGGGGGTAGAGGTATAACTCTACTCTTCCAAGACTTCGGTGCTAGAAGGGGGTGAGGGGTTAGCGTCACGCCCTGGCCGCACTTTACCCCCAGGAAAGACCCGGTAGCCATTGTACAGGAGGCTGGGTGGGCCCCAGGGCCGGTCTGGATGGGCAGAAAATCTCGCCCCCACCGGGATTCGATCCCCGGACCGTCCAGCCCGTAGCTCAGTCGCTATACCGACTGAGCTACCCGGGCCACACTGTGTATGTATTTCTATTATTCATCTACCAATGGCAAATTCAAAACTAGCATCAATAGAACTGTTTTCTACTGTAGAACTAGTTTGGTTCCTGAATTATCCTGTGCCACCAGAAATGTCACAAGCAAGTTCACAGCACTGTTAACTCAGTTTTTACCACATCATCATATGTATCATTTATTAGTTAATTTTCAGTAGGTCCATAATAAAGATGTTTGTTTATTCACACCTTAGAGATGGTGTAAAAATAACTGGTGTGTACAGGATTTAGCTTAAGTCATAAATTATGAAGTATACATATGGGAACTCGAAGGAAATGATAAAATATATATTATGAGAAATAATGCTCAATTTCTTTTATAAGTTCTTCTGATTGGTCATCCAACTTCTTAAAAAAATTCAGGCTCTTGGTGTCAGTGTCTTTAATGAAGGTTATTAATATTGTCTTCAGTTGTATTAGATCAAACAGCACATGATTTCTCCCTAACTGCCAGTTTCCAAACAAAAGTACAGGTTCATTGTCTCTCAGAGAATCCATTCTTCTTTTTCCAATGAAGGCAAGAAAAGAATAGAACTCTTCATAATTCATGCCAAACATTGCCTGCAGCATTAGTTGACAATGTTCATCCCATCCTTCCATATCTTTACAGTCTTCTACCTCCTTTTTCACAGCTATGAGATTGTCTTTCAGTGAAGTCCACATTATCTCAATATTACAACCATTTATCCAGTTATGGTTAATTGAGATTGTATCTTCCTAAAATACAACACAAGGATTTAGTAACAATGAAAGGCACTGATAATGCATGTATAACACTTTTCTGAATGAGTGGAACAGTCATGAAGTACAGTACAAGTTGTAATACCTGGCACCTACAGGACTAAAGGGTTACCAAATATTGTAATTTCCCTCATATTAGACCATTATACCTAATGTGTATCATAAGTATATCTAACAATCTCGTGGACAGACTTAACAGTTTGTCACTTGATATGGTATACTGTAACATGGTTTGTATTTTATATATATATATATATATATATATATATATATATATATATATATATATTAAAAAAAAAACAAACAAAAAGACACCAGTAATTAATGGCTGAACTCAGAGTCAGTGCTGGATGCTGCCATTTCATGGATCAGTGAAATGTAATGGGCCTCTTAGTTTCTGGTCAGTTGAGCTTTCTGGGTCATCCATTGCTGGGTATCACAGCTTTTATTGTATTATGTGGATTTTATCACACTTACCAGGTTCCAAACCTGATGGTGCCAACCTGATGGAATAAAAATAGCTTCACCAGCTTCTTGTATAATTTCTTCAGACCTGCAGAGTTCTTTGTATCTTGGGTACATTTTTTCATCTTGTAATTCTGGGACTGTGGCATCATATGTAAACTTCCCAAATCTGTCCTGAAGACAGACCTCTTCACCTGGTGGAAACAGCAGCCACCGTTTACGTCCACAGACATTCACTGACCAGCTAAATGAAGTGAATACATCTGCATGCAGAGGGGTCCTAAAATAAATGTAAGATCAAGCTGTTAATGAAAGAAAAATGTTTATATACACAACTATTTTTACACTAAAGATGACTGATGTTTATGGAATAAAAGTAGCAGGTTTACTGTGAAAATGCTGGAGATAATATCTAAGCAGCTAAAAGAATTAGTGGTACTGACACAACATTACAATATCATCGAAGGATTCACTGTACGTTCTTTTTCCCACTTTTCCACAGGGAATCAACATGTACAGTGGGATACAGTTTGTGACACTCGTCAATTTGCAATCAAACAAGTGTCATCACAACTACCAATCTGGGTGTTTTGGAGAAGAGAAAAATCTGTTGTCCCTGTTATGACTCAAAATGATCTTGAGTCATCCAGCCTAGTCATTACTGTACTGTAATATAAAATTATAACCTACCATGATCCTCTTGGTCCCATATATACAAATCTATAATCATCTTGAATGCTTGTCTTTGCACTGTAATACTCATTCAACCAATCTGAAGCAAAATACTGAGGAACCCTGTATATATTCTCTTCAGGAAAATCTTGTGTGAAATGCCAGTCCTTTAAGAACAAGAATATTGAATGAAAGTTAAAAAAAATTTAAGTGAAAATGAATGTAGTGTGCACTCACTGTAAAAGCATATACCTTCAAATATAGACACGGCAAATCTGAATCACTTTGACTACTGTAATCTTGCCAGTACTTCATATAGTCACATAGCCGTATATCAGATACCTTCTGAACATTGTAATACTTTTCACCACAGTTAGATACTGGAACTGTGACATTTCCTATACAGAAGAAAGAAATTAAGAATATTAAACAGCACTGTTCAGACACTTGCAGCAAGAACAAAAACAATAACTACTGCTGTGATGTGTTGTAGTAGTAGTAGTAGTAGTAGTAGTAGTACCTACAGCACTGAATTATGATGGCATTTGACAACTAGTTGGTTCTGATATTTTTGCAACTCACAATGTACCAGTTCAGTTTTTACTGTTGGCCATTCTCCATCACATGGTTTTCAGTGATTGGTTCAGGAGACACCACATGCCTTACAGAAATACTCACAAACTTGTGTATAATAATTGTACAGATGTGTTGAGCTATCTCTGCATACTATCAAAGCATTTTCTTGTTTTACCATACATTCACATCTGAATTTTGGCACTATCAATCACACAGAGGTATGTTCATTTTATGCAGCCATACAGGTTTCCATTGTATACTACTGCATAAGTGCTGAACTAATCTAAGTCTGCTTGGTTTTGCAAGCATATTTGCAGCATCATAATTTGAAAACCCCATATTTTGACATGTATGTATTCCATTCTGCCACGGTCCAGTGCAAGACTTGCATGTATTTGTAATTAAACCTGGTGTTATGTTTGCTTTATTTTTTCTGTTAAGGGTATATTTTTGTTATTCCCTGGCATGGATGTTATAGTCTGCTGTTTGTACACAAATTTCTGTCATGATCATAATACTAATCACCGTTGTCATCGTCACAGATGACTTAAATTTAACACTGCAGCATGTACATGCAGCAGTGTTAAATTTTGACCAATTAATTAAGGACAGACTGCACACTGCCTAATAATCAGCAGCAGAAGGTTGGGAAAAAGCAAAGAAGAGAGATGAAGTTGGAATTTCACCAAGTTCATTAAGTTTTTTTCTAATCTTTACATTTTTAAAGATATATGATTACTTTTCTTAGCATTTATAGCCAGCAACTGTAATGTGTGCTCTATGGCATTGTTTAGAATTTGCCACTTCAGCCACATGTTTTACATAACTGGTTTTTAACTACCCCATCACTTTTCAATTCTGTAAACTAAAAATCTACATTTGGAAGTACCTTCATATACCATCATGGACACTGAATATTGTGGTAAAGTGCTTAATACTTTTACTTCACATGCAGGAAGTTCATGGTTCAAATGTCAGGTTGGAGACAAGCTCTCCTGCCTGAGGTGTTTCATGACTTTCCTCTGCTCTCCAGGTTTAAATACCTACAACTGCTTCTTTTCGTACCCTTCCCAATTCATTATTCATTAATCATCCTATCATTCAATAATATACAGTGAGCTACTAACAGCATCATTAAATAAATTATTTCTGCATACATAGATATATATTCCATGCATCCAAAATTTAGTCAAAGTAACAACAGGATGTGCAGTAAGCCATAAAAACAGACAATACGCAGAACTGGTACAATACAAAAATATTGCAAGGATTTAATATGAAGTATTCAAATGTTACATTAAATATATTATATACCATACGTGTATAAATACCTGATGCCTAATATGTTCAGCATAATTACTGCAGGTTATTTTTGTTACAAACAAAAATATACATAGTCTTCACGCCAAGCAGGAAGCAACATATAATGGTAAGGTTCACAGGTCAGTCCAGAACTGTGGGATGACCAGCAATATTCAACCAACAAGCCACTCAGTTTATCACAGTTCTTTTCTTGGTTTGATTTAAAAATCCTTCTACCCCCTTCTAATCCCTTGTTGCCCTTTCAGGTATCAGATCTGATTTTAAAATACTTGGAATCAAAATGCACAAGCCACTCAGTTTATCACAATTCTTTTCTTGGTTTGATTTAAAAATACTTCTTCTTCCTTCTAATCCCTTGTTGCCCTTTCAGGTATCAGATCTGATTTTAAAATACTTGGAATCAAAATGCACAAGACTGGGAAATCAGATCATGGTCATGGTTCATCCTGCCTTGCTCTACCAGCAACTATGGAATATATTGGACAACTCATGCAATAGTTTTTCAAGATCTTATCACATCCAAAATATTTTAGTTTATACTACATTCTCACTCAAGATGGGGCATGTGAGGATTTTGAATAATTAAAGCAAGTCTTTCAAGGATGGGATGAAAAGATAAATAGAGGAACATTATAAAGCAAAATATACGCATTAAAGCAGGAATATACTGAAGAACTATTAAATGTGAAAACAGAGATACAGGTAAGCAAGGAGACAGAAAATACATAATCAAAGACAAAAGACAATGATAAAATGGAGGGTACAACCAATGTAGATGATACAAACTTCCATTAGATGAAAATAAACCCTCCATAGAATGCTTAAAGAAGCACAATGTAGGTACTGGTAGCATCATAACAGAAGATATAAAATACAGTGGAGAAAATGAGGTTAATACAGTTTTCTGCTTTATCAGATTCACACATGCTAAAAACATATACCTGAAACACACTGCAGAAACATATTTTCCGTACATAACAGGGCATAAATACTGTTTGCTGACATCCTTTAGCTCAAATTGCATCTATCTACTGGAGACCTGTTGGGTGAATATCAAACAGGCCTCATCCAAGGCAGATCCACAATAAACTATTTACAGTCAAAAAGATCTTGGAAGAGTAGGGAGATCAGCTGAAATGTGTATGAAATTTCTGTCTATTTTAAACAAGCAAATGACAGCATCCACAGAGAGAAACGAATATTCATCATGTATGAAGTTGCCACATGACATCAGCTACTAACATTAACCTGGGCTAAAATGAGTAACATGGGAGTGCAAGAGATACCACAGTCACATCTGATTGATACTGCTGTAATCAAAACAGAATCTGAAACAATATGGGCTGGCCCAAATGCTCTTCAATTTAGGACTTGTATATGTCACTGGAAACCTGGTGGTTAACACTAACTGGTCATAGGTATCACTAAAAATAATACCAAAAACTAAGAGATACAGAGAAGGATAAGGCTCACTGACAAGGTCTGTTACGCACTACTAACACCTACTAGAAACTAGGAGGTCTATAGACATAGAAAATCATATTTAAAAATTTGGTATTCATGGATCCGTGCATCGTAGTATGATTCGGTAGAAACAACTAACAAGATGCAACCTTGTAACAGAATTTATTATTCCACCGTTCGTTAAAGGCTCAACATGTTTTGAGCGGTACGCCACTCATCATCAGGAGCTCTAACTGTATTTGCAGCCTCTGGTTTACATACGCCAGTTCCCACTCAGGCTTGACTATGACCAGTCACCACATGCGTATGTAAACCAGGGGCTGCAAATACAGTTAGAGCTCCTGATGATGAGCGACGTACCGCTCGAAACATGTTCAGCCTTTAATGAACGGTGGAATAATAAATTCTGTTACAAGGTTGCATCTTGTTGGTTGTTTCTACTGAATAAAAATTTGGGTGCATGGTCATCACCATGGATGCAAGAAACTGATGCTACCCCAAAACCCAGGAAATGAGCTGAAAGAAACATTCTGTAGGAGAATTTCTTGGTCTGTATAGGATACTGGACACTACGTGATGTAACATAAGAGGAAAATATAGGATCTGCATAATGGAATTTTGCTTTCTCACATACAATAGATAAACCACGCCTTAAGAACGAATACTAACTGCATAATTAGGAACACAATGAAGGCAACCTTTACAGGGCCCAGAACAACTGAAAATGCAGAATGACACTGAATGGCATGGTATGAAAAGATGTAGCCAGCCTGTTGCCATGTCAGAACTAGAAGTTGACAGGAATTACAAGAATGTCTGTAGGCAGAAACCAAAGGCGAACACCATATATGCCCTCCTGTACCGTCAAAATGCTATACCATACAACGTTATATAGCAAAACTATATACTGCAATACAGTACAAAAATGTAAGGTTAGAATACGCGTTTTAGGCAGTCGCTGTTAACTTGGAAAAAGCAGATGTACAAGCAACATTGCCGTCACACGGTATTCATAATACATACCATATTTCTGAGATATATACGAGAAATTTGGTCTATTATCGGAAATCCATTCATTTGCACTCTTCCAACTTTCAGTTACGTGACCACGTACAACGCATGGCCTATTCCTATACAAGAACTGCCGAAAGAAGTCATCATACCGCATATCGGTATTTGTATAGGACACTTTATACGTGTCTGTACATTGCACATTTGTATCAATTCCATCCGGTGACTCTATTTCAATGACGTCAATCGCACCCACTTTCGACATTTGAATCACCCACCTGCTAGAATTATCTGTGATTCACTGTCGGTCAGAGTACATACATCACGGATGAATATGATGTGTAGCTATGTAACAACCGTGCTATGCGATCATCGAGAAATGTGCAAGTTTTCAGTCTTCGAAGCGGTGGAGCCAACCTTGCTCATGAATGGGGACTGATGCCCACGTTAGGAGATAGTATGTTGCCGATGTGGTCATGGTCATGAGTGAGCACAAATCAATTTGTGTGAGTAATGCTTGTGCATTGTTCCTTTGGATGTGCTATATTTATGTTGCATTGAGTGGGAAATCATTGATATGCATCTGTGGAGATTTCTCCGTGATCTCGAGAGGTACTAGTATGTCAATTCTTACGGTGGGCGTCAGTGATATATAATATGGTCAAATATGATCTGTGGTGATACCTTTCAACTGTGATCTTTCGTATCATAGCAACAAACGATGGGCTGTGTTGGTTTGGAGGTTATGCTAGCACAATAGTGTGCATTGTGTCCAAAATATTGTACGCCTACGAATGGTATACTTACTTCAGCCTGAAAGTACATTTTGATTACTTTACCGAGGCTATTCTATTTAAATATGTTTCTGTTAATGCTATTGTGTAGTTTTGTTTTGGAGGGCGTACGATTAGTCTCTAGCATAGAATCAGAGGTTGACCCAGCGGAGTGTCAGATATGGGGTCCAGGTTTATATCCAGACCAAATAGTTATGCCGGCTCGGTACTTCTACATACAAGCAGTGGATAATTATAAACATAAGTAAGTTGTGCTATGCATTCATGATAGGGGTATATTTTCTGTTGAAAATCCTTACAGACCAAAACCTGTTGCTTACAGTCTGTGAACATTTAGAGTGAATAAGTGTAATCTTAACAGGGTTTATGAAACAGTCATAGTGTAGATATTCCAGTTCTTGCTTTTTTAGTTCGGTCTAATTGGCGATAACATTAGAATACATATAAAGCTGAGAATGCAGAACATGTTATGGTATGAAGACATTGCTTAATACCAATACAGATGTAAATACATATCTGTTATAGACATGTACAGTCATCTTACAGGAATATTATATTGTATTATACAGATCAGAATATTTGTGTACAGAAATATTCTTTAATCCACATTTGAAAGTAGATGTTTTCTCTGTAAACAGTCTAGACTGGCTCTGAGGCGCACCCAACATCCTGTACAATGCATATTAGGGATTTTTCCCCACTTAGCTGAAGTGCCAGTGTGTGAATTTGGCCACAGAACTTTGTCTAGTGCTGAGGTTAAGAATGCAAGGAGCTATACCTCTATTTCCTAATGTACGTTTATGGTTTGGTGCTCAATTAAGCACAGGAGCAACACTGCCTGTTACATATTTACAACACTTAAGAAATTTCTGGGGTAAGAATTAGACTTGAAAGAGAGAGAGATAAAGGTGTTTAATGTAATGATGAAGTAAGATTATGTAGTAGAATTGGTAGCTGAATGACATATGAGCATTGGTGGAAGGTTCCTGACAGAGGAAAACCATGGAACCTGGAGATTAGCCCATTCCAATGCCATTTAGTCCACCAAAACTCACATATGTACCAGTTTGAATTTGAACCTGTTCCCCTGTGGTTTACATTTATTTACATTCCTTTGGAATATAGGACATGTTATGTATTGTAACATACTTGTAAACAAATAGTTCATTGTCATATTTATTTTCAGCCATCTTAATTTATGAAACCATGATTTTATGTAGCATAGTAATCATGTTAGAAGAGTACAGAGATTTATAGTGAAGGTGAATCTATCCCGTAGCAAGTCATTAAGACTCAGAGGGAGGAGAGGAGGGGGTGGAATTTTGGGCTTCCATCCTTAATTTGACATTCGGCACATATAGAATGGCAGAGTTGTCAGTTCTACCCGCTGGCTGCACTTGAACTGAGAGGCTGAGTGGACCCCAGCGCTACTGAATGTGGACAGAAGGAACAGGTTACTGGAAAATTTTTTGATACCCCACCAGGAATCAAACCCAGCATCTCCTGTCTTGTGGTGCAGTGCCTGAACCAACTGTGCCACCGCATGCCCACAGAGATTTACAATACCAACGAATTTTCAATTGAAACAAATTTGTCTGTAGAGTTTAGAGGTGAACTGGGATATTATGGTTGGTTAGAGGGACTAGGCTATTAGCAAGATGACCAAGGAATTATGGTTTGATGCCCAGCAGGAATTGGAGATTTGTCTCCTCTCCTAAATGTGTATACTGGCTCTTGAGCCCACCCAGTCACTTATTCAGTGGGTACCAATAGTTCTGTACCCAGGACGAAGTAACTGGTGCATGAGGGCAGCCATATATCTCCATTTAGTGCAAAGCTTCAGAGTGTATGGAGCTATGCCTGCACACCACATATGTCTTCATGCCATGCAGAGGGACAGCTTTACTTTTACCTTTCAAAGTATAAGACATGGTCTAAAATATAATCTTTAAATGCTGACTTCAGTAATTTTATCTTGTGATTTAAAGTTTTAATTTTATGAGAAGAACACTGAGTAACTTGATTCCACTACAGTACACACGTTTATGACAACTAGTGAACTTAGCATTCAGTGTATTGAGGACATGTTTTTTTCTTGCCTTTGTACTCTGTATATCAGGATGTGTTTTATGCCTTTACATGTTTCCTGAAAAAAATGACTGCTATGAGAATAAGAATTCACTGGCAAGGTGGAGCATATTAAAATTATCTAATAGTTAAATCAATTGGTATAACCATCTAACTCAACTGTAGTTGGTTTGTAAATCTGTATTGAGATTAAGCGGGTCGTGTGAAGCAGCTGTACGTTTTGACCAGTGTGCGCTTATCTTCAGACTGTATCTTATAGAAGTATGTAATTGGTTATTAACATGTATTTGCTTGTGGAGATCTATGTTAGTAAACAATCACATCCTTCTACAATGTACAGTCTGAAGATGACTGGATGCTGACAAAATGTGTAGTTGCTTAACCTCAAACCAACTGCAGTTTTGGTAGATGGTTATACCAATTGATTTGATTTCCAACACAATGGAATGCAAAACATCAAACTCAGTTAGATTCCCTACAAGAGAAACTTTGTTGATTCCTATCCTTGTTATAATGGGTTTCTATTCGATTGCAAGTATTTTTTTGTGTGTATGTTTACCTAAAAGATAACTGCACATGATATGTAGAATTTAAGTAAACTAATAGTAGAGTAACTAATCCTTAAGTCATTGAGTGTCTTTATGGCAAAGCATGCTGAAGTTAGTTTGGGGATAATATACTTAGTGGATTTATACCAGCTTAAGTTATCAGTTTGTAGGCAAAGGAATTTAGGTGTTCCTATTTCTTCAGTTATTTTATTTTTGTAACTTACAGAATATTTAAATTACTATATTTTAATATGTTCCATCATCATGCATTAATCAGATCCATAATGTACAAATAACCAACAAAATGTACTTCAATGTTTATGATGTCTTTTAATCATAGTTTTCTCACTGACATGTTTCAGCCGCTATTGCGGCCATCTTCATGGTGATTACAAGAATACAAAGGTACAATATGGTTAGTTGTGTTGTTATCTCTCCATAACAATTGCTGTATGTTTTGTTGTTATTGTTAAATTTCATGAGGTTGCTTTCACATGGTTATTTTGAGTTTAATGTCTTTAAACCATTTGTTCACGCAAGCAAAAATATCATTATTGGGATTTTAAAATTAGTAACTTGTAGGATATTATATAATAACAGTGTATCTTCAGCAAAGATGAACAATTTGGACTGGGTACTGAAAATTGCAGAGAGAGAGAGAGAGAGAGAGAGAGAGAGAGAGAGAGAGAGAGAGAGAGAGAGCATGCGTGCGCGCGTGCGCATGCACTGCACATGCACACACACACCAGATTGAATAACCATTCAGTTCAGAGATTTCCTTTCTACTCTTGTTTTCTGTCACTAAGGTATGATTAAAACCACCTGAAACTGCATGAATATTTAATTTTGAGAGATTCACACAATCAAATCCTCTAGCATTTTCACATAATATCAAACTTATGTGCATTTTTACACTGATGGCACATTAGATTTCATCCATGAGGGAAGTGATATTAATTTTTTGTTCCAAATTGTTCTTTACAGAAATTTATTTTCATGGTGGAAGGATGTTCTCTAGGTACTGTTCATTGTCTGTAGAAATAATCTGTGCTCACCCAGCAAACTGACACAGACATTATGAAGTGTCTAATTAATGATAATTTTGGAAGGGACATGTGACAGCCTTGTGTGATCGCTGCAGTGATCCATTGTGTATTGTCAAAATCAAAGACTTTTTGTTTCAAGTAGTTTTAGTGTAATTAAAACTATTTTACAGTTTGACAGAATCACCTGGTGATGTATTTGACATACAAATAACAGGATCTTCTTCATATAAAGACTGCAGAATCTGGATAAACACCTTGGACAGAAAAGATGGAAGTTTCATAGTAAGATACAAAACATATGATACATGTCATGATTTCAAGATACATGTCACCTATAGAGGTATTCATGTTGGTGCTTCACCATACATAATTACAGGTAAAGTAGTAATACTTAAAACATGCTCATATTAGCAATGAAAAGAATGTAGGGTAGTTGGATTGCAGAAAGTACAGGGTGTCCCACTCACTACCGAACCCAGCATTTCTTTAATAATTCTAACACCAATGAAGATATTGGAACGAAATTTGAACAGGAGTACGTTTGTTGTGTGAGATATGTGACGACATCATAACGTGCTGGAAGTGGCCACCATTTGCGTCCAGACAGGATTGAACCCAGCGCGCCATATTTTGGAAAGTCCTTGCCAGTACGTCCGCTGTCAGTGCCTGAATTTCTTCGGTGATGTTTGTTTTCAAGGCGTCTATGGTTTGTGGTTTGTTTTGGTAAACTCTCCCTTTCAGATATCCCCATAAGAAATAATCAGGCGGCGTCAGATTGGGTGAGCGCGGTGGCCAAAGTCCCTTTGAAATGACGCGGTCGCCGAAAAAGGACTGAATTTCGGCCATGCTGGTGTCTGGAGCGTGGGATGTCGCTCCATCCTGCTGGAAATATCCAACTGAGAGTTCCTCATTGTCCAATTGATTTACAAAGGTGTTGAAGATTTCCATATATGCAGCTCTTGTGATGGTTGCATCGAAGAAGATGGAACTAATTATGCGCCACCAGGACACCCCACACCAAACACCAGTCTTCTCTGAATGAGGGGGTTCTTCATGTATTGCATTGGGATTTTCACTTGCCCAAATACGGGCAAGTTCTCACACAACAAACGTACTCCTGTTCAAATTTTGTTGCAATATCTTCATTGGTGTTAGAATTATTAAAGAAATGCCGGGTTCGGTAGCGAGTGGGACACCCTGTATTTTCATGCTTTATACTTTCCGAAGCACCTAGGTGTGATAAGTAAAACAGTTTTGTAGTTGTTTTTATATAATTATGCAATGTGATCAGATACACTGATGAAACAGTAAAAATCACGAGTGTCTGGAAGGAAAGTTTTCAGGAACATATTTGACCTAATTGTACTGAGCTGGGTATTTAAATTTCAGCACATGGTTTATGAAAAATATATTATTGGAAAAGAATAAGATAAAATTATGAAGCGAATGGCATTTTGTGGAAAATAAAACAAAGATAATGTACCATGTCTTAAAAATGCAGTAAATTTCCTTGTTGCCTAAATATATGAAGTGAATTTCTAGGGTGTTTTCCTACGTGCATTTGCATATGAGAACACAGGTATTTAACCCTTTAAAGCCCGAATTAAATCCCATCTGCTATTTGCTGGCATTATTAGGAGCTCACCATTTTCTCCACGTTAGCAGGATAAGGGTTAAATTATTAACCCTTAGGTGATCTCAGCAGG
>Ga0268261_10002298_pt1 | contig 13648 bp, 16 predicted proteins | sample TergutNc150P1_FD_190353 | JGI IMG/M metagenome (GOLD analysis project Ga0268261, IMG submission 190353) | Nasutitermes corniger P1 segment gut microbial community from laboratory colony in Florida, USA - Nc150 P1 (SPAdes) (version 2) | ecosystem: Host-associated > Arthropoda: Insects >... | reverse complement strand
GTGTGATCTACAAACATCAAGAATAGGCGCTCCATATATATATATATATATATATATATATATGACATTAGTAGCCTAAGGGTTAATCAACATTTTATCGGAATGGAATAAGTCGGCATGCAGCTGTCCGTACAGTTCAACAGTCTGACTATTGCCAATGTATTATATACGGGTAGTGTAACCATTATTGTCTTTGAGTTTTTGAGAAGAATCAAGATACCAGAAGCTAAACACTAAACGTGTACCAGAAGCCTCAGAGCCATAATTTAAAAATTTTTCAAGGTTAGCCTTGTAATGGTAGTTTGTCTCGTGAAGAGTAAGTAGTTTGCCGTTTAGCGAGACTCTTAGATAACTAAACATGGAATTAAAACGTTATTAACGCAGCCCGCTGTGTTTGACTTGCACTACTTAGATCTGATCCATCAGTATTCACTAGTTTAATGTGTAACAGTAGACGCACAGAATTAAATCAATGTAGTAATCGCTATGGCCAGAGCAGTTCAATTCCAACTCGGTAGGATTGTCAGCAGGCGCTAAAGATTTATATATAACGGTGTGACTTTTTACTATGGATGTTTGTATGCTGCGCTTTAGAGAAATGTCAAACCCCGATTTCAAACATTCCATTACTAATTTTCTGTGAAAATATCCATCGCCTTTCTGCGTTTACTTTGAGACTGAGCCTTTTTAGACTTGCACTTTCTTTTTAAACTAAGGCCAGACCCGGCATCTTTTTAATTTTTGGTTCGAAGTTATCTTTTGCTTCACTAAATCGAATTTTAAAAATATTGCCTACAGGCGGTTCCGGATCTTTATTAAGCTTATCGGTTATTATATTGGAACCTGTTGTAAGGCCTCTTCCGACCGCCTTTGCTCCTGATTAAAACAGTGGTTTAACAAAACGAAAGACCCCATGAAGGTCTTTATGCCATTACCCCTCTGAAACCTTAAACATGTCCTTAAACAGAACCCACCTCATAGCCACCAACGCTTTGATTTACATAGTATCGTATATATCGATCCATTGTAATTATATACTGTGTTTTATTGCGCCGGAGACTTGTTTTTAAAGAGTAATATTACAATCCAAGGGATATCACTATCTTCAAATAGCACATCTGTAATATTTGTAACTAAACGAACGGTAATGGACTGTATAAACAATTCTTCTACAGGTCTATAAATAGAGAAGTCAAATATATGTTATCCTGTACTCAAAGGAAAGTGTAGAGTCGTTAAATATTTATCGTAAGAATCACAAACCAAATTTGGTTTTATTATATCAGTATACATATAAACAGGCTCTGGTGTAGTAAAATCAGCGTTATCTTTTAGTGATACAGTTATTCTAGAAATACGGCAATTAGTAGGGTACATATTGTTTCGGCTAAATCTTCAAGTCCATTATATACACGGGCAGAGAAGTGAGATACCACATGATTATCGATTTTAACGGAATTTTCCCCGTAGCACGAATTAAACAATTGTTTACTCGGTTCTTCATCTATATATATATTTCGATACTCATTAAATAAGAGCATTAACCTTTCCTTTTTATACGGTTTCAACAAATAAGGAATATTAGTGACAAGATCAGAGATTCATAGTGTTTTACAGAAAAACTGACCTCCTGCGAATTTAAAACGAATTGTATTGGGTCGGAAAGGTTTCTTTTAAACATAAGGATACGATATTCCTACTAAACCGACTTCCCCATTTGTTAGGATGCAACTCGAGCGGTGTGGCTAATTTAGTTGTGAAATTAGTTATTGTATTGGCCGGGTAATAATAACCGGAACTCTCAGACCGCAATATAAACTAAAAATTATTCTTTATATTTTGTTCATATCGGACGCGTTTACACAACTGTTAAAGATCTCGTCGTAACCTTTCCACATGACAAGATGTATTAATACAATTTTTATTACGTGTGCGCACTACTTTATCTATTTGAATCTCGGTGTCGGGTGATACAGTAACTTTAACAAGTTCGTAATTGTAAAACCGGCCTTCAAAAAGACGATTCTGTAAGTCCGACAGTTCATAAACAGGTTTTTGCACGCGCGAAATAACTTTTACAACTCGAAATATTTCTGTTGAATATGTCTGTTCGTTACCTTTAACAAACACTACCATCTGCTTGGTTATTCTTAAAAGATCGTCCACTTTATACGTGACACGACCGTGAAGAATTTTTGCTCGCAGACTATTCACCTTTTGCAATAGAGAGTAAATGTTCGAGGGGGGATACTTTGCTCTGGGGCATGCGTGTTTTGGAATGGACAGAGTTGTAACTTGCTAAAAGGTTATTTATAAGGTCCAAGTAGCGTTACGTGTCATTCGTAGTGAAATATTTATACATTTTCGTCTTTAGAGTACGATTAAAACGCTCAATAACAGCTCCCTTTATATCAGGGTTGTGAGTCGTATGAAAATCTACTCCTCGACGTTTCAAGTACTGTTGGACAGTTGCATTAACAAACTCTGCACCTTTATCTGATTGTATGGTAATTGGCTTTCTATTTTGAAATATAGTTGTTAAAGCCCTTGCGATTGAATTGATAATCTTGTCCTTTAGAATTACTCTCCAGGCATAGCGAGAAAATATGTCTATTACATTTAAGAGGTATTTGTATTTTTCATTGCATCTCGATAGGGAACTTAAGTCTGTAAGATCCATTTCCCATATATCATCAAAATTTGTCACAGTATATGAATTTCGAAGAAATCTTTTACGTACAGTTTTATGCAGAGTGCACGTGTCTTGACCTGACAGCCACTCTTCGACACTTCTCTTGCTACTTTTAGCGGCACTTACTAACTTTGCTACTGAACTAAACGCCGCTGTGTGCTTAGGATCGTAATAAATTTTACCTACAGACATTTCAAAGATTCCCAAGGAACTTCCTTTTTGTCAGTAGAGTCAAGATATAAACAGCGTATATTTGAAGCCTTTTTTGCTTTGATCTTACCTGTGGAAATATAATTACCTCTGTGTGCGTTAGACTGTAAGAGTATTTGTTTATAATCTTCTTTGTCTTGAAAAGTGACCATATATGTATCAGATTTAGATTTTGTTAGCAATTCCATGAGGTCCTGTGTTGCCTTGTACTTTCTACAATCTACAAATATGTTCTTATTCTTATATTTAAAACGAACGCCCGATTTTAAAAACCACCAGTATCATCTTGGTACACACCTAACGTAGGATTTTGTGATAATATACGTCTCAACACGTTATGGATGTACTTTGAATGCACTGGCTGCGAATTAGTTTATAATTCAGACTCTAACTTTTCTCCTGTAATAAAAGACCCCTTTAACGCGCAGCCTCTATTATTGGAATGGGGATAGGCTCCCGTTTAACTTTTTCAGTTTTCAAGTACGGGTCTTCATGCAAACGAACACGAGTGAATTTACTATACCTATGATCTTCACTTTTTAATATCGTTTTAACAGGCGCGGTGACGGTGTTTGACAGCGCTTTTCCCACAGTTCAGGGGGTACTAAAATCATACATTATAATGCCATTTTAGTTAATTATTACCGCTAGTTAGTGTGCCTAGAACGCCTGACAAAGTACTAGTAAGTAAAGGAAATATAAGCCCCCATTCTGAATAAAAGGCTTTCGTTTATTTTAAAACTATTCTTTGGGTTTACCAACGCACGTAAACTATTTTTATATTTACTTAATTTAGCCTTGTCTTCTTTGGTTAATTTATGATTCCCATTTCATGTGTTTATAGCGCACTCGACAATGGCTTTAATTATATCGTAATCTGCAGGTGTGAGTAACGCGCGTCCGGCCGGGGGTTAACGTCTTTAAGTACGTGGAGAAAGTGTGACTGTGACTTCAACCGGTTCATTACATTCAACAGCCGCAAACACCTCTGTATTTTCCTCAGGAAATATCTTTGTTCTAAATCTCAATAGACTGTCGATTGATTGCGAAAAGTCCAGAAACAGATAGGAGTGCGGGTCTTTACAGACGTCTTGATATGTCTTTTGAAAACTAGAAATGTTTTCAGGATATACCTGCCGGGCCAAGTTCACAATCTGAGTCTTGTCTCTGGGATTCTTGAACACAACAATATACTTGCTATTTAATTAAATATCACGTGACGACGGACCTTGGTGAAACAATTTCTGTGTAATTAAAACTATACTGATGTTACGATAATGCCATCCTTTAGTAAAAAATTGACTTACTTTTCTAGAATAAACAGAGTCCATTAAATCATCTAGGACTATATTCATAGGTAAATTTTCAGGGATTTCAAAGTCCGGTATGTCTTTAAAAAATGTTACGATTTTTAAATGATGCATGGCGTTACTTTCACTGTGACACCACACAATATTTGTAAACAGCGTCATAAAGTTGCTCCCTGCACTCTAACAGTCAAATAACAAACGTTGATTTACCACAACTACTAGGACCTGCAACAATTAGTGTAAATGGATGTTGCAGCTCCAACCTCATACTATGAAATGAATTGTGATGTGTAATGGCAACTCTATTTAGACAAATTAATTAATAAATACCATATGGAATAGAGTCAATGTTGTCCATAAGCCGGCGTTTCTTAAAGACGACCATGTACTGCTTGGTCTAGGTCTCTGACACCACTATGCAACCATGTTTCCTCTTGTTCTTCTTAGGATTGTGAACATGCACAGGTGGCGCGTCTTCCAGAATCATATCTCTCAAAGCAGTACAGTTCACAACTTTTGAATTCTCATAGTTCAAATTTGTACCCTTTACATTTAGTTTTGCGTTTACCGTTCGAGTGGCAAATTACCGAAAACCCATAGATTTTCGGTCGCCCGAAACACCCTGATCTATGAAGGAGCCAGAATCAAACTCCTCCAACCCATCTGTGAGGTCGCTGAGATAATCCACTGTGGTCACTTTTGGGGGTTCATCTACATTCTGAACGTAGAACACACAGTCTGTGTCACAGTAAAGAACAAACTGCCCCAACTTGCTCAAATAATCGTCTAGTTCGACACGAGCTTGTGTTGTTACGTAAGCGGCAAATGCTACGTTAACATTCTTCCCTGAGGCGACATTGTCCTCGCAATATTTCCAAGAGACCCATGCCACTTCTTCGTTTGCGAATATGAGGTTTGTAACCTCAGTACCCGGACTTGTTAAAAGCTCGTAAAACTCTCAGAGTTGATAATTGTAGTCTGGGTCTTGTTTTGGTTCTGTGCCCATTTGCCCCACATTGAGATCAATTTTAGCTTTGCTAAAGTACGTTGCACTAGATTTTTGGAAATTGATGCCTTGTCTAGAGCAATTCCCTCTGCGCGCCGGTAGTCCTCAATGTATTTGTTCTTATTTTCCTCACTCTGAACCCATGATTGGTAACCAGATGATTCCTGTTTAATTTTAGGAACATTTTACGTACTCTGCGAAAAGACCCCCCCCGAATTGGTGTTTTCGTCAAAGCACGTTACCTCATACTTCCACAATTCAAACACGTCCACCAATCCGTAACGCATATCTACAGCCTTGGGGACCTCGTCCACTATTCATGTTCCAAATATATGCCGCTCTTCATCAGAGTGTGTACAGTCATCCTGGTTCATAGTGTCGGCACAAGATGAACACAAGGGGAACATCAGTTTGGAGTTACTTTTATACTGAAGTACTGGATGATACAGTTTCCAAGGAGGTAGAACCTTACATTTCATAACACCCTCCTATCCAAACATTCAGGAAGACAGTCTGCACCCACGTACACTTTCGGGTGGCCTACAGGAAATTTAAACATATATACAACTGAATGGGTACTGGTTGATGACAACCACATCGTGGATCATTTCCCCTTCTTCGAAAACTGTTTTAGTACCCTGGTTCTACCCCCTTACAAGGCATCACGAATATTAATAAGAGAGGTCTTGTCATAGGGGTGCATTTCATTTTCAAGGCCACGAGTGTCACACAACGGTTTTCTAAACTCACACCCCCAGATCGAAACAACATTGTAAGCATCGTCTTTTATTTTCTGCAACCTCGCCATTGTTTCCTCACACCTGTTCTACAATGTTTCATCAGTGTTCCAAATTGGTTTATTTCGATTGGGCATGCAGACACCCATGCCAAACCAGCCTAAATACTCAAAGACCTCATTAGTATCTTGACAATGCCCAACAACTTTTACATTAGGTGCCCCAGTCAAATGGACTTCCCTCCCATTACCGGCATGAATAATGTTTTTAGTCCGCCCAATATACGCCAGCCATTGAAGACCCTCAATAGACTGACGATCCCCCTACAGTAACCCGCTCTCGGGATAATACCTACATCGTCCGATTTCAAGACCATGGTCCGGAAAACCTTATTTCAAATGGAAGACGTAGGTATTGCCTCCCTAAAGGGGTCCATCTTAACCCATTTCAAATCAAATTTCTAAACGCGCAGCATGCCTGCCTCAATACATTAACGTCGTCCATGCAGTAAGACAGCAGTTGGTCCTTGTTTGCAGAATACCGTAAGTTTTTGTTCCTGATACCATTCCAAAAAATTGGGCGCGCTCATCAACGGGCATTAAGTCCGCCCCGTAAAATTCGGGTTCAGGATAGGAGCCCTCATAATTTAGATTGGTGGCCGTGTTGAAGAAGTGGGGGTATTACCCCTACCTGCATATGTCAAATGATTTTGTTATGCTCTTTAAACTAATTAGCGAATAATTAAACGAATCCAAGAAATGAAGTTTTCCCACGGCCATACTAAGAATTTTGCTACCGTCTATTATCAGTTTCGGTTCCCATCTAAGTTCTAGGAACCTTCTAAGCAGAAACTGTGCGTCTTATCCACAGGAGTTGTGTGAAATGGCACAAACCTAATCAGCGAATGGTCTAGACAATCTGAGATAATCGATAAATTTGCCTACGGGGGTTTGCCAGAAGTAGTGGACACGCTTTCCACACTGTTCGCAATCGTCATTAACATCTTCCACGACTTCACATTTACAACACATCTGCTGATCAAATATTAGGTTTGGAACATGCTCAAAAGTCCCATCACGCTTCTCAATGTCTTGTGTGCACTCCGTATCAAAGAAAACGAACAAATACTTGTTTGAAATCTTGCTAGGTTTCAGTGGGGCCACGTAGCTTAAATGGCCTGAAGGTTGTTTCTTATTACAAGAGGTGCAACATTTGTTAAAGCATTCATGTTTTGAATCATTTGTTACCAAATAAGAACAATTTTGGCATACTTGTCTCCATTGACAGACTAGCTTGCCTTCCACTTTTAGAATTAAATGATTCTGATAACGTCACTGAGAAACCATCTGTTACATGTACCACATTACTTTCACTGATCTTTAGCACATGGTGACGTAGCGGTACACAGGGGGCAAACTTCGTCACATTTGTGTATAGAGTGGTATAACGTGTCACAGCCGTTACTTATGTACCTCTTCGCCATTGAACCCTTCAGATAGGTAATTATATTATAGTGTCCAGAGTCCCGATCATATAGTAAATATAATTTCTTGGCCGAAAGTGAATTTCCACTAAACATGACCCTATCTGGGTACAAACCATCAAATACAATAATTTTGTAATCCGAAATGTACTGTTGAAACTGTCGAAGTCCTTCAAAATCCCCGCCATTGGATAAATCAACATTGGAAGCCTTCAAGATTTCAACAACAGGTTTCTTCAAACCATACTCGTCTTTATATGATTTTTACTTTGGGTCACCATTTACCTGAGCCATAGCAATTATTAGTGCGTGAGCCAAACACAAGAAGGCTGCCTTCACAACGACAACACGCTTTTTAATCGCACTAAATACATCCAAAAATCGCCCTTTAGTCTTCTCAGACTTTTTACCGTTACCAGCAGGCATCCTAACATGGTCTAAATGTACTTCAAGACGGTCAGTCGGAGCAAAACTAGCGTTAGTTTGTATGACCTTTCCGAGTACAGACCAAACCATATCAGGCTTAAACTGTTCACGTCGTCGCAAACTAAAGCCAACCACCTTGTCCTACACATTCTCAATGTTGCGGATTCTCAAATCCACCAAATCTCTAACTGGCACTTTACTAGGTAATTCGTAAGTGCAGTAAGTGCATTGTTTGAGATATACCATAGAATCTTGCTGTTCACCAGGAAACAAACTTAATAAGCAAACTACGCCCAGTCGCGTTATAATTTCGAAAAGATTTTGAAGTCTCATCCAAAATCTTGAAAAGTAGCTGTTCAGTTGTCTCCGACACTAGACTGTTTCTGCTAGAAGAAGGTGCTATCTCCTCCTCATCTCTATTTAGAGCAGTAGGTATGGCCCTCTGTCTATTCGAAAACATCCTCTTTGTCATTTTATATTTTAATTTTAATGATACCACTTACTTGAAATAGATGCAATTGTAGAATGCTAACTGCATCAGTTGTGATTAGCGTAGGGGCTGATAACGCTAATGTAGCTACTGTTTGCTGCAAGTGTAGCTAATATAACGATTTAGTCGGTACGGTTGTAGCCGCTGGCTACTGTATGCGTAGCTGCACAGGTCTATACTCGCGTAGCGCTGGTAAGAGACTCTGAACGTCGTCAAGGTACAATGCAGAATATTCCACTACAGCTAAACTGCCCTAATATATATTACCACCCTCCAAACATGTTGAGACCTTTTCGTCTTTTTAATGGTTTTTTCCTAGAATCGTCACCTGATTGTTATCTTAAGTATCCCGTTAATGGCTTTTAAAATATGTCACCTGATATCTTAAGTATCCCCTTAATGGCTTTTTCCTAGAATTGTTATCTGATTTAATCTAACCTGCATTACTACTGACGCCAACAAGTCGCAACACGTCTAAAGTGGCAAGCTAATGGCTTTGGCCAGGGGTATACAAGCGTTTTCCATTAGGTTAATGGCTTGGGTTAAAAATACATTCCCATTACGCTAATGACTTTTAGCCTCAGGGGAATACAATCCATTCGCATTAGACTCATAACTTTGGTTCAGGGGTCGACAAAGTGCAGGCTACTCGTCTACAAGAAAAGGACAACTCTCTCAGTTAACTACTAGCCAAAATTTTGATCTATATATATTTGTAAAATGTAAAATGTGTTTATTTTTTTATTATTCTTATCACAATAACCTACTGTGGGATTGTTTTTAGGATGCCTCGGGGCGGGAACCCAATTCCTTTCCTTCAAACCAAGAGTCTTAAAGATAAACAGTTTAAAAGTTGCGCAAGAAGTTAAGTTAGCTGTATAATTTAAATGTTTTTAGTAACAAATTAAAGTTAGCGCGCTAGTCCCTATATTGTAAAATGGCCGCCTTATTACAATAACAAAGTTAAAGTTAGGTTAGTACCAAATTTAAAAACAGCGCGCGTATCCAACATTGCCAAAAATTCAAAATGGCGCAGCATCACGTGACAATAATAAATATTCAAATAATAACAAGTTTTAAAATTACCACACGTTTCCGCCATATTGCTTCAAATTCAAAATAGCGGTGGCGACAAGCTGTCTAAAGGGTTTGTTTACATCCAGCAACCATAACAAGGCCACTGTTAAGTTTTAAAATAATTACAATTTAAAATTGGTGTTACAATTACCGCTCTAGCAGCCATATTTGCCAAAAATTCAAAATGGCGCCTTTGTTTACATCAAGTAACCATAACAAGTTAAAGTTAGGTTAATAAAAAAGGTCATTAACCCCTCCGCCAACTTTTCTTACATCACGTGACAATAACGAAGTTTCAAAATAACAAGTTAAAGTCAGGTTTAGCCCGGCGCCGTACTGTCTGGGACATTTTGTTTATATCATGTGATCGCCTGGGTTGTTTACATCACGTGACAACAAGTTTCAAAATAATTTAATTTTAGGTTAAGCGAAAAGGTCATTGTCCCCTCCGCCATATTTTGTTTACATCACGTTACTGTGACGTCACTAGGGGAGGGGACCGGTATAGGTTTCAACCAATCACGTCACAGGGGGCGCGGCTATGTTAGATTTCAGCCAATCACGTCTCAAGGGGCGGGGCTAGTATAGGTTTCGATCAATCGCGTCACAGTGGCAGGGAGGGAATGGTTAGGTTTCAGCCGATCACAGCGCAGGGGAGGGAGGGGAAGGTTAGGTTTCAGCCAATCACGTCGCAGGTGGGCGTGGCCGCTATACCCCAATGCTTACTACTAAAGTGTGCAAGTTTGTCACAATTAGCTGTTGTGTTACAAACTTGTATATGAAGATTGCAAATGATTAACTTTCCACTTGTCCCTCACAAAACAGCCATAATTAGTTAGAGGTTCTTAACTAAGGCAACAGCAATTTAGAAGTCAGAGACTAGCTTTAAGCTTAGGCCGCTTTAGAATTGACAGAATAACCCTTGGTGGCCCCTGAATGGGTAATCACATAGCAATTCTGTACAAAGTGACAACAAGCAGGAATATCTGCGGCATTGTTCAGAAGTAAAAATGAGCTGAAATCTACTGAGAATATTCTTTATTATGCTAAGAACATCAGTAGGAATTATACGTGAAAGTGTTAGGTTCAGATGATAGACCGATGGATTTATACACCCTGTAGGATAATAAGTTTGTTGCGAAGGTTTGGAGAAAGGTGCTGCCTCCAGTTAGAGTGACCAAATTGTGATCAGGTAGCTGCTAAATTGGTTAAGAGGAGAGAATGCGTTGATTATGCGGTAAATATTCGATGATTGTTAGCATTTGGAGCTATGAGTAGGAAAGAGGTCTTGTACCGGATTTTATATTCTTTACACAACGACTGGTTTTTCGGCTTAGGCCACTCACGTACGGGGAAAATGTAACACGATAACAGTGACAACTTACAGTTGTATCAACCGAACTGCAGCGTCGCCACCTGTACGGGCTTGTTAAAACATTGAGAGACTATAAAATTATTATCTGAAGTGTAACTTGTCCGATTCTCTCGTGAAGGGGCCGATGAACTTTCACCCGAGAGAGCCAGCTCTCCGGCCGCAGAGCACCACCACGAATCTGGTAGCCGAGTGGGTTTCCATGTTCCGTCCGTCTGTCTGTCCATCATGCATGTATCGCGGTAGCTGAGTATCAGGCGCAACGGGCAATCACCATCCCATATCTTTGGCAGACAGTAGGTCACCCCATTCTTAGACACCATGTGTTAATGTGCCTACATACGCTGCACTAAGCCTATTTTTATGAGCGTTCGTAAAGTTGCGAAAAGCGACCATTATCTTCGTCTTGACTTTCTCTCTGTCCGTCCGTTTGTATGTGCTCCTGTCTGTCCGCACGAAACAACTCGGCTCCCACTTGACGCATTTTAATTAAATTTTGTATTTGAGAATTTTTCGAAAATCCGTCGAGAAAATTCTACTTTCATGAAGATCTCACAAGAATAACGAGTGCTTTGCATGAAGACCTATGTACATTTATGATAATATCTCGCTCAAGTCTGCCTATAATAAAATTGGTTCAAACCAACTTTGTGGACAAAATCACAACACACACATTTAGCGTTCAATAAAGTTTTTCCCCAAAACCGTGCCTTTTATGAGATATTGTGAAAAAGTGCGGTACACCCGGACAGGCCACAGGTGACAATAGGGCACGTGTGCATTGCATGTTGGATATCTAAGGCTATAAAAACACACTCAAATTATGTAATAGTTTTAATTATTGCTTTTCCGCGGCAGCAATGATCACGGGAGAACGCCTCAGCGTTATATGTATAAAAACATACATTGCCTGTCTTGTTACATATTAATGCAAAATGGAAATTGGAAACTGGAAACTGGAGTGTAAACTTCTGGCTTGGATTCTTGTGTCTCCAGTGTGGAGTTTTGTGACAATGATAATAAACTTTCGGCCTTACAAACAGGCGCGGAATTTGTTTCCGTGGTTAGCGATTATCTGATATTTAGCAATAATTCTGCTTCATGGTTTCGGCTCAGCGCAGTCCATACTATACGAAGGTAAACGAGGGTAAATTCTTCTGTAGTCAGAGATATGATGCCGTCTGGTCTGGTGGATGATTACAAAATATAATGTAACCATTGGTTCAATGTCAATAATTGTCCAACAAGATGCGACTATGTACAGTTTATTACATTTCTGTAAACTGCTCGCTCTACGTGTTTCGGGTGGTAACTCCACCCATCATACGGAGCACATATAACTGTAATTACAGCATCTAGCACTGGTCAACCTTCTGAAAATGCAGTGTGTGAAGTCGGCTAAAGATGAGAGGTAAGGACTCGTCTCTGTTAGCTTCCGCAATCGCGGAAGATAGCAGAGATGGATCCATAACTCTCATCTTTAGCTGACTTCACACACTGCATTTTCCAGTCCGACCAGTGCCGTATGCTGTAATTACAGCTATATGAGCTCTTGATGATGGGTCGATTTACCACCCGAAACATGTAGAGAAGTTTACAGATATATAATAAACTGTACATAATCTCATTTTGTTGGACAATTATTGATATTGATTTACGACGCACAGACCCATGAACATTAAATTGACTATTGTTTCATTCATCGCTGTTTCCTTTCCACTAACTGAAAGTTTGCTCTTCTTTTATTTTTTCGTATTTATCCATTCATCATTATCTTAAGCATAATCATCATTATTATCAACATTCTAGTCATCATCCAAGAGTGGGCAAAGCTTACAGACGTAAGAATAGGCCTATTCAAAACAAATTTTCCTTAATTTATCTTCTAAGCCTTAATATATTTGTGTTCTACAAGCCTATATAGGCCTACAACCTATTAATTGTTTCCTTGCACAAAAGGCACAAACCGCAAGTGCCGCAATAGTACGCGCTCTGTTCGGATATTTCTTCCCGAAAACTCCCAACAGACTGCAGTAGAATTTAGCGGTGAAGAAACGCACTGCAGTTGATAGCACAGGTTCATGCCGCTCGGTATTAGCTAACATTATCAATATGAACTTCAAACACAAGATACTTAATTTTCCGATAAGTGACCTGTAGTAGTAACTACGTTAGGTTTATACGGTGTAACACATCAAACATATGGACGACCTCAAGATTACCCACTAAGTTACAGACTTAACTATAGAAACACACAACAAACAATAGATTATGACTGTATGTAATACAATAAGCCTTAAAACAATATATGCGTATCCTCTTTGAACCCAGCTAAATGAAGAGGATTATTCTGTAGAACCAGCTTTATATGCACTTCGTGTATTATTCAAACGTAGTCAATTCTGTAACATGGTTTGGCACGCCACATGTGACATCAACAGGGCGTCTTTGTAGTTGTTAACATAAGGCCTTCGAATGGTCCGTTGCACAAAATGTGAATGGACTAACATTCAGTGCACAACACGTTGATTCCACAAACTAATAATCATGCGATGTGCAGTACATGTGAAATTAAAATAAATGAAGAGAATTCCAAGGAACTTATGCCAATATGTCAGCAAAAGGAAAGCATCTAGAAATACAATTCAAATAAATTAACCAACTAGAAGCAACAGATTCACAAGTTTATTAATTGATGTTTATGTGTCGCTCAACATGTTTAAGGCGCCTCCACGCCCATCATCAGGAGCTTACAACTGCATTAACAGCCTCTGTTTTCACCGTTGGAGCGTTGGTGGTAGCAGTGCTGTTGGTCGTGTTCTGGCCGGTTATAAGCGGCCAGAAC
>Ga0268261_10002297_pt1 | contig 13651 bp, 10 predicted proteins | sample TergutNc150P1_FD_190353 | JGI IMG/M metagenome (GOLD analysis project Ga0268261, IMG submission 190353) | Nasutitermes corniger P1 segment gut microbial community from laboratory colony in Florida, USA - Nc150 P1 (SPAdes) (version 2) | ecosystem: Host-associated > Arthropoda: Insects >... | reverse complement strand
GGGGAAAGCAATGGCAACCTACCCCTAAGAACTTGCCTAGGATGCAGCGTGCCAGGGCCATACCGGTCGCCTGACTGGGCTCTGGTTCCTGCTAAACCGGCCTAAGGGCTGAATACTAATGAATGAATGAGAATGTACAGCGCATGTGGAATGTGGCACGTTGGCCTTTTTTAACAACTTCCTACAGTGTCTTGGAAAGTGTACATATACAGGATCCGGCAGAAATACCTAACGATTTGGTAACACAGCTGTGAGTAAAACCAGTGGCATGGGGAATTTGTCCTTGAGCACCCTTCTAGCAAGACACAAAGCATTTCAGTTGCCATGGAGCGCTGGTCTGTAGAGCGTTGGGCTTTCTCTGTGGAGACGTCTTTCAAAAACAACAATTCTGTCATTGTGACTCAGTGGATATTTTGTCGGCACTTCAATATTCATCAGAATGACAGTGTCTCTAGCCCCAATATTGTACTGTTATGGGTGAGAAACTTCAGAGAAATAGTGTCTGCCACAAAAAGAAAACCTCCAGAAAGAGTGCCTTCACTTAGAACTCCTGAGAACATCGAATGTGTGTGTCAGGCTTTTGTCAGAAGTCCTCGGCAATCAGCAACCAGCAGTGCCATTGCATTAAAAATGTCTGATTGTATACTTACTTACTTACTTACTCCATGGAGTAGAGTCCTTCTTGAGAAGCTAACCAGTAAACTTTGCAGCTAGTCAAAAAATTCCCCGCATTTATGGAACCCGAAAGTCCCTCACCGTAACCACAAGTGCCCGCCACCTGTCCCTATCCTGAGCCAACTCCATCCAGTCCCCACGACCCCTCCAACTTCCTGAAGATCCATCTTAATATTATCCTCCCATCTACATCTTGGTCTCCCCAATGGCCTCTTCCCTCACGCTTCCCCACCAACACCCTGTGCACACCTCTATCCTCCCCCATACGCGTCACATGCCCTGCCCATCTCATTCGTCTCGATTTTACCACCCGCACAATATTGGGTACGGAGTACAGATCATTCAGCTCCTCGTTATGCAGCTTTCTCCATTCCCCTGTCACTTTGTCCCTCTTAGGTCCAAATACTTTCCTCAACACTCTATTCTCAAACACCCTCAGCCTGCATTCCTCCCTCAATGTCAGTGACCAGGTTTCATACCCATACAAAACCGCGGGCAAAATTAGAGTTCTATATATCTTGATCTTTAAGTTTTTTGGCTAGCAACCTGGAAGACAACAGTGTCTGATTGTATAGTGCACCAAACATTGCATGAGGACTTAAATTTCCATCCTTACAAAATGGTTATGGTTCAAGCAATAAATGATCAAGACACTGTAAATCGAAAAACTGTTTGTGAGGTTCTGTTGAACATGCTGGATAACGACAACCTTAACCATGTTCTCATAATGGATGAAGCAAATTTTCATCATTGTGGCAATGTCAATTCTCAAAACTGTCGCTACTGGGCAACTGAGAACCCTTGCAATATTCACCAGAAACCTTTACATTCTGAGACAGTTATTGTTTGGTGTCGTGTAGCATCTTCTGGGGTGATCGGCCCCTATTTCTTTGAAGACGAGGCAGGCAGGGCAGTAACAGTAAATTCAGCCCGCTACATCGGGATGCTTTGCACATTTCTGGAACCGGAGTTCCAGAGACTTGGTGTTGAAATGCAGACTCTCTGGTTTCAGCAAGATGGGACAATGGCTCACACTGCGAGGACTGCAATGCGAGTCCTCAACAAGATGTTCCCAGCTCGCATGATCTCACGAAGAGGGAATCTTGAATGACCTGCAAGATCGCCCGATCTCAACACCTGCGACTTCTTCCTCCGGGGATATATCAAGAGCAAGGTGTATGAAAAGAAACCAAGGACAACAGTGACTTGAAACAGAACATCAGGGATGATGCGGCAGCAGTTTCTCCCACCATGCTGCAACAAGTGACGTAGAACTTCCAGAAACGCTTGCAGGAATGTGCTGACAACAAGGGACGCCACCTCACAGACACTATATTCAGGAAGTCAATATTGTAATTAAAATGTTTTAAGATAAAGATAATTTTAGTAATAAATTCACATAAAAAGATAGTATATTTTTCATTTTATTTTAACTTAAAAATCATCAGGTTTTTCTGCCAGACCCTGTGCGAGTGGGTACAGTCAAAGGTTTGGTCATTCTTGATGCATGCAAGTACTCCCTGAATACGGCATAGACAAATGCGAAATGCCGAAACATGTCAGAGTTAAATAAGTGATTAGCTTACAAAAAGTGTGCATTAACTGTTGGTGAATAAAGTCACGTAAAACATGATGTATGGTGTACACAACATCAAGATAAATTAACGGTTTAAATTCAAATATTTTCCATATTACAGAATTCAACACTCATAAATTCCAATATGAAGAAGGCAAATACCAAGTAATACAAGTTTTAAGGAGTATCCATGCATTAAAACTGGAACTATTACAAAGCTGGAGTAACTTATTTCTATTAAGTTCTATATTCATAGCGCCTTGGAAGAGAAAGACTGACATTTACTCCAACACATCTGATGTAATGTCAACCAATTTTATTCATTCTTGTGAATTTTTATTGCAATTTATATCTAAAATTACAGTCATAGAAGACCGTCTACACTCCATATTTTACTGACATTTTATATATTTATTTTAATACAGTGATATCTCGGCTAACGAGTGACCCTGCTAACGAATTTTTCAGCCAACGAAGATTTTTTTTGCTGTTTTTCGGACTCGGCTAATGAATATGGATTCGGCTAACGAATGTTTTAGTGGATGCGTGCGCTAATATAAAGCCGCAAACATGAACGGTCAGCCCATTCCAGGAGCTTATCTTTTCCGTCTGTATGTGTGTGACAAAGAAGTGAGCTGACCACATCACACAGGGGAGACCCACCAACCCGACTGGGTTGTTTACGTTCGAGACAGCGAGAAGTGAGAAGCCTGATAACATAAGCTGCTTCGGCTAACGAATGTGATTCCAGAACAAATTATCTTCATTAGCCGAGGTATCACTGCATATTTTATGATGTATGTAAAGGTGAGAGACCTCAATCCCATATGCCAAGATGTTTCATTGGACAGTCATCATAATGAAAAAGGTCTGATGATGGCTTGTTAACAAAGCTGAAACTAACTACCAAGAAAATTTGTATATGTGTTGTGTAAGAGTGTGTTTTAATAAACATTTGAATAAAGCAAAACTGGGATGAATCACCTTACAATTAATTCCTTTGTCATGAAAATGCAGAAATCTAAGTATATTAAAGAATCTGTCCTGTTTCATAGTGTTTCATAGTGTTTTATTTTGGTCAGTCAGATTCTAATATCTGTGCTGCTATGTTCTGTTAAATGAAAAGTTGCCACATAGCAAATTGAAAAGAATATGATTCTTGACCAGTGTTAAGTCACAGCAGTGCCATGCCATGGTAATTTATCACTCTGACAGAAAAGACTGAATTGTGAGCAGACAATAAGCACACAACAAGAAACTATAGTATGCAAAATTCATGTATAAATCCTCACAGGAAAATGAAGTGAAGGCATGTTTTGCCCATACTCTGCAATAACTGATATGATCAAAGTTTTTGTTTCTCTCCTTTCCTACTGATTTCTAGAGGGAATGTGAACTCATTCAAATGATTATCCAGATAAGCCACAGTTCCATGAAGCAAAACAAATGTTGACAGAAATGCACGAGATACTCGAGTAGAGTTAGTTCCAAATTTTGCAGTAGTGTCCCTACTTACATAAGCAGATATTTGAAAGAATAATTCATGAAACTAAGTTTAAAGTGACAATTAACAAATTTATGAAGGACTGTATACTAAGCTGCATAAAAATACTTGAGTGTTGCAAAATTTGAGAATGGGTAGACAGACCAATTCTTAAAATAGCACTTTCTATTTGAAAGTTTTATGTTTAAAAATGTATGAAATATAATAGCTAGTATCAACAGGCACAGAAATGGACATAAAACCTGGCTGTTAGTGGCCATGTTGGAATTCAAAGATCCTAGAAGACAAAGGTTAGATATGACACTGGAAGGGGTACAGAACAATGTATTAGTGAAATTAAGCATCTCCTGAGTGTGTGCAGTGTGTTACAGGTAAACTCAGCGATGACAAGAAATGAATGTGCACTGAAGGCTGCCAGAAATATGCAACTCTTTTTGCATAAAGCCCAAATTATTATTGTCTATAATGATGTGTGATCAGACATGCTGATCCTGAATGAAGACAGCAATTAAGTGTTTGGAAGCAGAAGACTTGCCTCCACAGACAAAATTCACACTGCCCTCAACAGAAAAGCAATGCTATTTTTTGACTCCAACAGCATTGTTCTTCAAAACTGGGTACCTCTCATGCAAGCTGTAAATGGTGAGTGCTATGCAAAGACTGCTTTGTAGAATGCAACTTGGGGAAAGTGAGGGGGTGAGAGACCAGTGCTTCTAGAAGAGACACTAGTTTTAGTTGCAAAACCATGTGCAGCTATGCAATGCACACGTCTTAATTTCAATGGAATACCTGTAGCACACCCACACAACAGTCCCGACTTTTCTCCCTGTGATTTCTGAGTCTCGCCAACACCTAAACATGAGCTACAAGGACAGAAATACAAGGACAGAAATTTGGCTGTAACCATGAGGCTATGCAAGCCTCTACCACAACCCTAGACAAGATGTCAAGAAAGTCCTACTATACTGTCTGGGTAGTGTGTAGTGCACAACAAAGAATGTACAGATTTTTTCACATTTCCCATTCTGTAAATTACAATTCAATTACTAATAATTTATGCCAACAATAGCACACATAATTCACAACTGTGTGAACTGTTGGCTTAAATTATGGCAAATGTATAGCTTGTAACCACCATTACTTCAGAAAGGAAACTATGCCAAATCTCCACATGACTCAGATACACAGCAGTGTGAGTAGTCTCATTAATTTTGAAACACCACTTGTAGAATGAACTGATTCCACAAACTGCTTTTCCAGGAGCTTTGAACTTGAAAGCAATGGCATGTCTTAGAGTATGGTGTGAGTTCTTATGAGACTTATATTGTGATAGTGGGTTTGATGACTGCATGGGAACAAAACTATATCATCCCTTCAGTAACAGAGCCATTAACTACCCATTACAGGGCCAAAAGAGAAAAGGACACAAAAACTGTTTGGTGTCAGCATCCAGAATTCCACCATGACACAATCTCAAGAAATACTTCACGGGTTTTAGTATCCAATCCAAGACAAGAATAAAATTAAAAAATGAAACATGAAGTCCCACAATTTCAATTCTTGTCTTCTGAATTTGTTATGCTGTGTCATCTATTAAACAGTTGTCAATATTTCACAGCAGAGTTCTGCCACACCCCTTCAGGGACTAAAGATGGATGCATTTCACTCCTCCAAAATGTAACTATTCATAAGAAGTACATCCTCCCATCCCAGTTAACCCTTTGTCAACAGTGCTATGAGAACCCCTATGTCCCAAGTCCTACATATCAATTGGATGGGCAGAAGTACATCTTAGAAACCCTTAATCCAATCCCTAAAAAAAAAAAAAGGCAGTAGATAGCCTTCAAGAACAAAAGAGTTTCTCTCTTATACCTGCATAATATTACTGTCACCACATATACTGAAAGATTTGCACACCTGCCAACTGGGGGCCCTAAAAAAGGGATGTTCACAAGATTACCATTCACATCTCTCAACCTGCACATTCCCCACTATTGACCCTTGAAGAGCCGGTTCTCAAGCTTGCCACTCACATCTGTCTACTTGGAAACTCTAGCCCACTGGCTTGTTACTAGCCCCATCATTCCATAGCTCTGATTAACCAGCTATCCTCCAACTTTCCAATATAACAGACACACTTCTCTCTTCCCATCCACTTCAGTATCCACGTGATCCAGAATGTCACGCTGAAGACAGAGATTGTTCTTCTGATGTCGGAACACACATTTAACACACAGTGTACATCAACAGAAGACCACCAAATGAAATCCTATACTTTTAGTGAGATGCAACTGAAGGCCTTTATCACAGGAATAACTTCCAATGGTCTCCATAGTCACACAATCTGAAGATGGACCACAAATGTAGGACAGTAACACTGAGGTAGGAAAATGTCTGATAAACAACCAAAGGGTCAAGACCTTAACAGATAAGAAAAATATAATCCCAGAAGAAGAAAAATAACCACTATGGTAATGTGACAAACCCAGGAATTAACACAATATGGTGCCCAAGCCAGGCACTTTACATATAATGTAACACTGCAGTGTGTTTGTATAACCACTCTTGCCATGGAAAAGCAATAAGTATTACATATTATGAGTGTGTTTTAGTAGCCTTAGTTAGCAAGCATGCAGAGCACCCACGTCATCATCCATGGATTGTCTAGCTCTACCATATTTTTACAAATTATCTTATAAATGGCACAAATTTTGGAAAAAAAAGGTATTGAACACAAAATGAGTGCTTTTATTTCCTCTGCAACATTTCTCATTCTAAAAAGAATTAAACAAGGTAGTATCATGAATGTACATAGGTCTTGATGTAAAGCACCGGTTTTCTTGTCAGACTTTAGTCAAATTTTAATTTTCGAAACGGGTTTTCAGAAAATAAAAAAATATCAAATATCATAAAAATCCAATAGCAGATCAGTTGTTCCATGCTGATGGACAGACAGAAGCTAACAGTCGCTTTTAAAAATTCTGCAGATGCACCTAAAAAAAGGGATAATGTTGCACGTATCTGACATACACAGGGAGTCAGCAATTTCGACATCAAGTTCAGCTAATCAAAACTTAAGATTTGGCAAACACAGTTGACATTTATAATATGGGCATTTAAAATGTTCATCAGCATTTTGTTTTACTGTGTGGGTTTCTAGGGCAAAGAACATTATCATTCTGTAATATTTCAGGACCTCACCAATGATTGTAAAGAACATTGCCTTTTGGGGTGTAATTCCATGTAGTCTGGAGAAAACCTACTGATGTTTTAGATGAACCTACTGCATCCACTGTATAGCTGATCACCCAAGAAGAAATATAATTAAGTTATTTCCAAAAATTCATATCCTCTGAAATATTACATTGAATGTGGATTAAAATCACTTTTTACATGGTTATTAATCAAACAAAAAAGCTTCAAAAGTAACTGGAAAATTTTTCAGATATCACTACCTGCAAACACACTGAATGTTAAATAGCATTTTCCATAATTAGATAATATGTAGCACATTCATCATTAATGTGCATAAATTCAGCAATATAGGAATTACAAATTAAGGACTATACATGAAAAAAATTTGCTTACTGTAGCCTGCTTCTTTTTCCCGGTGACCTTAGCTGCTATTTCACGTAGCTCATTGCAAACATTGATAGTCTCATCAAGAGGTGAGGCTGGAGGAGGAGGAACTCCTGGAGAAGGTGGTGGTGGAACTGAAGAGCCCCTAAAAGATCTCAGAACTGCATCCATTTCATCTAGCAGACTTGGACCAAAGTCAAATGTTTTCTGTAAACAGTACCAGGATTTATTATATTAGTGCATAAGTCATGAATTTGGAGAGCCTATCGGAGGGTCTCATTAAGACCAATCTGAAAAATCATTGCAAAATTTTGGTTCTGAACAGAACATCAGTTCAGTTAATTTGATTTTATGCAAATTGCCTAAATAGTAAAATTCCTCCTCTAACATCACGTACATTTACAGAGAAAAGATTCAAATTTTCTATGTATCAACTACAAACTAGTACACTAATATATAATATTTAATACCAACTTGTTGCACTATGTTTTTATTTAATTATTGCTTCAACATGTTTTGGCCTCAGTTCTTAGCCACCTTCAGGGAGCTCGTAAATTATTTGACGTCTGCAGCTTATGTGTCACCTTATTTGGCAGAAGTTTTACATGTATGATTAAAATTACGGATAAAATTAAGATATTAAAAACCCTTAAAATCAATTTATACAATACAAAATTATTGTAAATAGATACTAATGTAATTTTTTGTGTCCAAACATCTCTGTTTAACCTTTCTTCAAATGAAAGAGTCTCAGAATCAAGTTTCAGATACTTCGTGTTACAGGTACGAATAAATGGTATTATATATTATATATATATGTAATATAGTTGCACATAAAATGTACAATATTAAATCAGTGCAATTACCTTCTACATTTTCATTGTGGTTGAAAACCACCCAAGTTCACTAATCATATACGTCTACTTTCAAAAGCCTTATTCCAAAACATGTTCTCTTTACTTTATTAATATATGACCAATATTACTTGGATGTTATAATCATCACATTCACCAGCAAATGAATGCAATAAGAATATATATTTACATACATTTTAAAAACTCCTACATGTTTCAGCGCTGATGTCCAATCTTCAAGCTTCCTCAAATACAAAAGAGTATAAGCACCAATACATCAGTCTTGGATATACACTGCCCAGTATTATTACTACCATTTGATGAGAATCCCAATTAATCTTAAATTCGTTCACCTTAAACAGTCATCATCATGATCATCATCATCATCATCATCCTGTTCAGGAAGGATTAGGTTTGATTCCTGTTCCTTGTATCCTCAGAATGAAATCGGTCCCTCCATCTCTTCCTCGGTCATCCTATGTGTCTTCGTCGTTTTGGTTTATATTGTAGTGCTTGTATCCTGTTTGTGTCCATCCTCTGTATGTGTCGTAGCCACTTTTCTTGGTATTGTTTTATTTCCTTTACTATATTCTCTGCTCCTGTTGTTTACCTAATACATTGGTTTTTTTCTTTATCTAGTTTTGTTATTCCAAGTAGGTGTCTCAAAAATTTAATCTGTGCTGCTTCTAAACGTTGTTCCTCTCTTTTCTTCAGTACCCAGGCTTCACTTCCGAATTTCAATGCTGCTTTAGCTGTAATGTTGTGAATTCTTAACTTTGTTTCTTTATTCATTTGTTTTCCAAAATGTCTCCATATTGCTCCGTTTATTTTGTTATAAGTTTGCAATTTATCTTCTAAATCACTTTTAAATTCTGATATACACCTTAAATAGTATTTGACATAAATTTGTCCTAACTTATTTTTGAAAAATCTAAACATATATACGGGACTTGATCCCCTTGGATCGCACAGAATGACTTAGATGTTTGAATGCATACACGGCACATGATGTAAAGAGACAGTGGACTTTGGCCTGACACTTGTCAGAATTATGATAAACATAATGCCAATAACACTGTAATTTTATACTGACTATTTTATACCCGTGAGAAGTTGCTAGTCTCCCATTGGGCCCCTCCCCAGTTGGCGGATAGGGGAACGCTCACCAGATATGGTGGGTACCAGGGAAATAAAATACCCCGGGTGGACCAAAACTAGCACTGCTGTCCAGCAGTTAGATATTGATTTATGTGGTCGGACAATAAAGTTCGCAAACTTGCCACCGTGTGCTTGCCGTGGCAGCACTGGACAAAAGCCTTGGTATAGTCTGATGACGTTGACATATCAGCATTTCACAGCTGTGTTGTTGTTGATCCATGGCAGTCTCTTTCTGAGTGGCATCTATTACTGTCTGCGTGTGTTTTGGTGTGCCGTCGCGAGAATGTCAGAGCTTAAATTAGAGCAGTGAATGGACATTAAATTTCTTGTTAAACTTGGAAAGAGTGTAAACGAAATCAGAGAGATGTTAGTGTAAGTTTATGGGGATAATGCTATGAAGAAAACAGCAGTTTACAAGTGGGTGAAACATTTTTCTGAGCGAAGAGAAAGTGTCACTGACGAAGAGATCAGGATGGCCAGCAACAAGCAGAAATAAAGAAAATATTGCAAAAATTCATCAAATTGTGCGTGAAAATCGTCGGCCGTTAGCAGCATAGCAGAGTAAGTGAACATCGACAGAGAAACAGTTAGGAAAATCTTAACTGAAGATCTTGACATTAGGAAGGTATGTGCAAAAATGGTCCCAAAGGAGCTCACCGAAGAACAAAAGCAAAGAAGAGTCACAATTTGCCAAGACCTTTAGGAGAGGCAAGATGACATTTTGGGCCATGTTATCACAGGTGATGAAACATGGGTCTACCAATACGACCCTGAAATAAAGCAGAAAAGTGCACAATGGAAGACTGCCAATTCCCCAAGACCAAAAAAAATTCCGTCAGTCCAAATCAAGAGTCAAAACAATGTTGCTGACTTTTTTTATTTCAGAGGGATTGTTCATTATGAATTTGTACCAACTGGACAAACAGTCAACCAAGTTTACTATTTGGAAGTACTGGGAAGGCTGCATGAAAAAGTTAGAAGGAAATGACCTGAACTTTTTGCTAACAACTCATGGATCTTGCATCACGACAATGCACCTGCTCACATGGCACTGTCTGTGAGGGAGTTTTTAGCTACTAAACAAATAACTGTGTTGGAACACCCTGCCTATTCACCAGATCTAGCCCCCAATGACTTTTTTCTGTTCCCGAATATAAAGGAAATATTGAAAGAAAGGCATTTTGATGACAGTGATGACATAAGGAGTAGTACAACGGCTGCTCTGAAGGCCATTCCACAAAATCAGTTCCAAAATTGTTTTGAAGGGTGGGCTAGGCACTGGCATCGGTGTGTAGCTTCCCAAGGGGAGTACACTGAAGGCGACCAAGGTGGTATTCAGCAATGAGGTTTGTAGCATTTTTACCACAATGAGTTCGTGAACTTTATTGTCAGACAATGTATCAAGGGCTAAAGGAAGAAAACCTTGACCAAATATCACCTGGTCCTCCAGGTTGGGGGTTGATGCAGCAGGCCAGCTCCTCGCTCATCATTAAAAAACAAGAAATGCTAAAAAAAACCAAACACCAAGCCTCGAAAATCAGACAGAGATAGAAGACTCAAGCTAAGAAACAGGATTTTGAAATTTGGTGCATGGAATGTTCAAGGCTCCAGAAATAAAATGGAGGGAATAATAAGAGAAATAAATATAATGAAAATAGATGTGGTAGTTTTAACAGAAACAAAAAAAGAAGGAAACAGGAAGTGAAACATTGGGAAATTATATACACCTCTTTAACGTGGTGAAGAAATATGAAAGGGCTAAAAAAGGAGTATCAATTTTGATAAATAAGAAATGGAAGAGTTCCATAAAAAATTGGGAATTTATTGATGAAAGGATTTTAAAATTAGATATGAACATATGGGGTTATAAATTAACAATTATTGGAGTATATGCACCTAATGAAGATAATGGAGATATAGTAAATGTTGAATTTTTTGCTAACTTAAATTAAGAAATAGTAAAATCTGGTAGTGGAAGACAACTTATACTAATGGGAGATATGAATGGAAGAACAGGAAGAAAAACTGGAGACACAGTAGTAGGAAATTTTGGAGAAGACAGGGTTAATGATAACAGTGAAAGATTAATTGAATTATGTACACAAACATCACTGAAAATACAGAATGGGTTTTTTGATCATAAAAATATACATAAATATATATAGGAGCAACACACAAAAAATCTGAAAACTATTATTGATTACACAATAACAAAACAAGATTTAAACCGAAAATACAGGATGTTACAGCCTACAGAGGACCAAAGTGTGGGACAGATCACAAACTATTAGCAGCCAAAATTTTGTTTCCCTATATGTACACAACTAAAGACGAACGCGAACAGAAGAAATAGAGTACTGTAACAATGGTGGATAAGAAAAGGAAATATAATATTGAAAGTCCACAAAATGAATGTACAAAATTTTTATATCAACAGAGACTAAATAATAAATTAAATCAATATGAATTTACAGATACAGAAGATATGTATAACTACTCAAAAAATTGTATTCATGAAGCAGCAAAGGAAGTACTGAGAGAAAAAGGGGTTAACAAAGAAAGGAAAACAATTTTTTGGGATGCAGAAATAGAAAAAGAAAGGCAAAATAAGAAACAATTATTTTTTAAATGGCTTAATACAAAGGATAATAATGACAAAGTACAATACAAAAAGGCACAAGCAAAAATAAGAATGGTAACTAACCACAGAAATGAATTTTGGGACAAGAAATATTTGGAAATACAATCATATTTAGAGAGTAAAAAGAGCTTGGAGTCTTGGAAATTTATTAAAAATATGTTTATTAAATAGTGGTAATAGCCAACTTAATAAGTGCAGATACATGCGAAAAGTACTATTACAAACTTTTAGTAGAGCACTGTAAAGAATTTTTAGGAAAAAACAAAAGGTTATTGGAAAAAGGTATAGGAAATGTCATTGAAAGTGACAGCAATACAGTAAAGCATGCAATAATGAGAATGAAGACAGGGAAAGCTGCAGGCCCAGGAGACATTCCTATGGAGTTGATAAACAGTGGCAGTCAGAAGCTATTAGAAATAATTACCATATTGCTTAATAAGATTATAAATGGAGAGAAAGTACCAGAAAAGCGGAAGGTCGCTATTATAACATCGATACATAAGAAAGGAGATAAGAGGAAATGTGAAAATTATGGAGGAATATCAGCAACAAGCACATTCAGCAGAATTTATGGGTGAATATTAGCAAAACTGGTAGAATTAGAATAGAAGAATATGGAGATGGAAGAACAATCAGGTTTTCAAGCTGGAAGGTCATGTATAGATAACATTTACTGCATAACACAAATGATTAAAAAAAAGAAAGCCACTGACAGGGAGTTACATCTATTATTTATAGATTTAACAAAGGCATATGACAGTGTACCATTATATAAACTACGGTAAAGCAATCCCATTACAGGCCTGGACAGGGCCTGAGAGTTCAAGGAGGTTGAGACTCTCAGATTTCAAGACAATCGGCACATGAAGGTGGTAAGATTGTCAGCCCTACGAACCAGCCGCCTTTACGCCCCAGGAAATATTCCTGGTACTCATTTGTGTTAGAGGCTGAGTCAACCCCAGGGCCATATTGTGGCTGGAAGGATTATGTCAATGAAAAATTCTAATGACACCATCAGGAATCGAACCCGCGACCTTCCGGCTTGTAGCGTAGTGCCTCAACCAACTGTGCCACCACGTACCCCATATATACTATGGGAGACCCTAAATAGATCAACTATTAATACAAGATTAATAGAAGCAATAAAATCATTATATAAAGGATCTAACTCAAAAATAAAAATTGGAAACCTAATTACAAAAGGCTTCAAAGTTACCAAAGGATTAAGACAAGGTTGCAGTTTATCACCAACTTTATTTAAAATATACCTAAAATGAGTGTTAAGGAACTGGAAAAGGAAATGCCAGCCAATGGGTATACCGATTCAAAACACATATGTATACTCACACAATTTCACAAATGATCAAGTATTTTAGGTTTTTAAACTTTAGGTTTACATGTAGAGAAAAAGAAATAAAACCCAACTACATCCACATCAAAATAAATGCCAATAAAAAACAATGCCAAAATACCATGAAGGCGGCAATTCGAACCCGCGTAAACCAAGAAATCAAATTCCTGTATATCAAGAAACAGCAACTAAACACACAACTATATAAACTCCACCTGAATTGCGCCAACTACTGGAACAACACATGGAGCTACATACAAGACAGCATTGAACGAAAACTACAGGAAGAAAACGAAGAACTGTACAAGAAGCT
>Ga0268261_10002296_pt1 | contig 13653 bp, 7 predicted proteins | sample TergutNc150P1_FD_190353 | JGI IMG/M metagenome (GOLD analysis project Ga0268261, IMG submission 190353) | Nasutitermes corniger P1 segment gut microbial community from laboratory colony in Florida, USA - Nc150 P1 (SPAdes) (version 2) | ecosystem: Host-associated > Arthropoda: Insects > Digestive... | reverse complement strand
CAACAAGACACGATTTCTTGTGTATATTGCATAACTACAATCCCAAGCCATTATTTTGGTATGTATACTCTCTCTCTGTCTACATATATATATATATATATATATATATATATATATATATATATATATATATAGAGAGAGAGAGAGAGAGAGAGAGAGAGCAGTTTGTGTTTATAGTTTTTATGCATAGCGACTATTAGATTCGTCATGTCTGGCTGTCGGTCTGTCCGTCCGCCTGCACGCAACAACACGACTTTCACTGCACGGATTTTTACCAAATTTGATATTATAGTATATTTCAAAAAGATGTCGAGAAAATTCACGTGTTATCTCGTTCCATTGTTTTTAGAATAAGAAATGTTTCCGACAAAAGTTGTAAAGAAAATTAAAAAAACATATTTTATATTCAATAATCACTGTTTCGAAAATCGAAAACTTATAAGATAATGTGGAAAAATATTGTAAGGCCGGGCAGGCCACAGATGACAAAATGACGCATGAGCTTTGCATGCTGAATACCTACGGACAGAAACACACTCAAAATATGGAACACTTAAGGATTTTCCACTACAACAATTGTTGCACAAATGCGCCTCAATGTTACGTTATACGTGCATTGCCTGTCAGGTTTATATTTGATGTTATGAACGTCCGTAACAAGACTAAAATCTCAAAATTGAGTAGTTGAAGGCAGTTGTAGAGTTTTATCGTTCTGTTTATTATACACGGCCTTGTGATGGTTCATTGAAGGACGAAAGATTTGAGCCAAGGTACATCGGTTTTATGCCACTTAAATATCAGTAGTTTCCACAGATATAATAGTTGGTCTTATTATCTGGAGGTCTGCAAAAAAAACGGGATAAATCACCCTCAGGAGCATGAACTCTATTCTACAGCACCGACCGGTAAGTTGACTCGTCAGTGGTACAATGGGATGTGTGTAGAATAAAGACAACAAGACATAAGTGAGCTACTATCACAATATTTACACTGAAAGACTGAGAAAAACCACAATAATCCGCAAGAAGAACAGTCGTCTTTCCAGAGGAGATACGAAGCCAGGAATTCCCGAAAACGAAGCAGGCGTGTTTTCCGCTCTAATTACATTACATTTGGTACGCTGAAATGTACAGGATGTGAGGCCGTGTAGTTGAGTAGGTATTTGTCAACATTTCAAACGAAAAGGTTATTCAGGTTAGAAGTTACTTTGTTTCCCTTTCCGACTCTGAACGTCAAAGAAAGATATTCCCACGAAACGCTAGTGTTTATCTACGAAATTATACGCTGTTGCATTTAAAAGAAATAATATTATTCATAATTACTACCAGGAAAACCTTAAATCTCTCTTTATTCTATACTGTTTCCTACAACTTTATTTTATATTTTATCTAGATTGTTGGTTCTATGTTAAAGTTTTATGTAAAATTTCATTTTTCGGAAACATGTCGGCAGGGCGTTAAAAGAGAGTGGATCCGTCTGTGTGTAAAGTTGGCAAGAATAGGTTTGGAAAGCTTCATGATAAGTTACGTTAGTGCAGCAGTAAGTTCTGTTACTGTTCAGGTTTGTTTTTCTAAACTGAGTGCCATGATAAGTTAGACAAACTGTCTTCTTTTGAAAGACGTCAAAATCTGGCAGCAAGGCAGTAGGTTCAGTGACACTTGATGCTTGTTTTGTTTTAGTGCGAGTGTTCAAAAAGCGCTGGCTTAGAGCCATGAGGTCAACATTATATAAACGGAAGAGAGAACTCCCATTGAAATGTAACTTCCCGATAGCCGAAGCCATGTTCATCCTGCTCTATTTTGTTTCGGAGGGCGGTCACTGGGTGAGCAGGTACAGTCTGACCGAAAACTACGTTCTCTGTACACAATGTGCGCCAGGGCTTTATTATAGCTGTTAGTCTAATAAAATTGTAATAGTTATATTTTTATTGTTAATAAACAAAATTAACCTACTGTCTGGAGCAGAGATCTTCTTGAGCCACTAAGACATGAACAGCCACTCAAGAATTTTCTCTGTTTTATGAAAAGCGATTTTTTTATGATTATACTAAAATTCCCCTCACTGGTTCCTTTCCTGATCCAGACGAATCCAATTCACATCCTCCCATTCTACTTCGTTAGGACTCATCTTAATATTAACGTCACCTCTACGACTAAGTACGCAAAATGTTTCTTCCTTCAGTCATTCTCACCAAAATATTGTATGCTTTTCTCTTTAGTCCCATTCGTTCCACATATCCCGCCCATCTTATTCGCCGCCATTTTCATATCCTGACAACATTTGGTGAACAGTGGAGCTTGTAAAGCTACGTTTTTAAATGTTCCCCAGCCTCCTGCTACTTCCTCTTCTGTCCAAACGTTGTATTTGCCAACCTTTTCTGAAACATTCCCATTCTCACGTGCTTCTGTTAACGTGATAAACTAAGTTCTACTTCATAGAAAGCAACATGTAGCAGTAGAGTTTCCCATAATTTAATCTTTATTTTCTATCAGATTTTAGACGAAAGATAAAGATTGTGAGCCATTAATTGAAAAATTCAATTATTAAGAGAAAAAGTTATCTGTCAGCAAACATTTCCCATCTTATGATGCGAAGAACATTCGCGAATAAACGACAAATATATACACTACTCTGGGAAAAATATGTAAACAAAATAAACGTAATACAGTGAAATATTCGCATTCTAGGAAAACTGGAAAAAGAGAGAAGAACAGAGTCGTTGGAAGACTCAGAAATTGTTTGCAAAGCACTAAACACTGGAACAGGGGTTGTAATATCAAATACTAAATTTGGAAGAATAATTATAAAAAGAAACACGTTATTGTAGATCACAAGGTAAAATAACGACACGAATGGATATTAATGCATATATGTAATAAGATATAGTTGTAAAGCTGAAATTTGTATTACTGAAAAAGAAATATCAGCACTAATCCAATTTAATATCTTCTATCAGTTTCAGAATATATTTTGTCCATACTTTCAAATAGAAACATATTTATTTTTAAAACGACATGAGGGCCTGATGTTACAAACTGAAGACACAACCCACCCGAATAGCGCGCCTGATTGGTATTCGGCGAATTTCCGCTTTCAAATTTGGATACCGAAATATCCTAATTAAATTTTCTTATGTTTTCTCACACATGTTCTAGGAAATTTTCGGCATTGCATCAAGATTTAAGTTTGGACCTTTTTCATTCACATCCTTCCTAATTAATGTTATAACCATCGTGCATATTCGACACTACATATTTGAAGCTACAGGGTGTCGTGAATTATATTATAAATTATTGTAACTTTAAGTATGTATAAAATGAGCAGAAATGAAACGAGTGTATGAAATTACACGGTTTGCACATCTGTAAGTTCTGTTACCAACCTGTCCCCTGCATCTTGCGCAAACTCTGTTTGCTTGAAGACACACTTCTGGTAATACACTTCCGGTAATATCTTCTTTTGTTTTTTAACTTTTAGTTTGAATCACACAATGTAGAAGTTTAATGTAACCTTAATTACGAAGCTGAATAGAAATGCAGTAGCAGCCGTTGCTCTGCATAGCGCTTCTGTCTACATCTCTCGTAAAGTGAAGCACGGAATGATAGACGGGTCTATACAGGAAGACATTCGGTTTGTAAACCTGACGGGCTTGACATGTAAGTTTTCAGCTTTCGGCGGCAGGAATTGTTCTGGTACAAGTTGACCTACTCATGCAGAAGATAAAGGCAGCATATTACTTATAAAAATCTGTATCCAGCTACAAGACCACAGGTCACAAGAATATGACATTTTGGCGTGTCTCTTATAACTTCTCAAATGTTAAATAAATGTAAATAAACATTGATTAAACAATTACCTTATCATTAACAAGACTTGAAATAAATTTTATAAGACAATGTTTCCTCCTCTTTAAGAAAACTGACTGATTTTAATTTTCTTAGCGCACTTTGTTTGTACGTTATTTTCGTATATATTGACAGGAGGGTGTCAATTATTGTTTGTAAAATTAAAAGGTCACTTCTCCATTGTCCCTTTGGTGTGTGTTTTGCAAGTTGTTTGTTTTTGGCGCACTAGCCTCTTAAACTTCGACTTTTCTATCAGTTCGTCTCCGCCCATATGTCAAATCAAGATATGCTAATGAGGTTTTAAGTGAATGGTATTGAGAATTTCTGCAAAATTTGTTTTTACTTAACTGAGCGGATTAACATAAAGCAAAAGTAACAGACACTTTAATAAAAACCTACATGAGTTTCTTTAGGCTTCTTGATGGTAGCACGCCGAATGTCTTGACCATGTACGTTTCGAATGAAAGTTTGAGCCAAATTTGCTACAAATAATTTCTTTTAAAGTAGCCTTTCCTCAAATTCTGCTCTTTTTGGCAGTAACTGAACAAAAGAGCAGTGCCCGAATTTCCTTCTATGTATTGTCGCTAGCTTCTTTTATACTTAATTCTTAGCCTGCTAACATGGAAAATATGGTGAGCTCTTATTAATGCCCGCAGATGGGATTTAACTCAGCTTTTAAAGGGTTAAGTGAAGAATTTTCAACTTTTAATTTATTTAAATTCATAGAAAAGGGAAGCTTAGACTTAGAAGACAGCCATGTGAGATGTGTACGCCTATATTTCAACTTTTGAAACATTTAAACTAATTTTACCAAAAGTGACATGATAATTATGCGTTGCTTACGCCACGCAGCGGCCGCCTTAGCTCCAGCAGTGACCAGGTACCCTTTGTATAGAAGGCTGGATGCTCCCCAGTGCCGGTCTGGAAGGTTGCAGAGAATCTCGCCACTAGAGGGTTTCGATCCCCGATACTTCCAAACCGTATCAAGTCGCTGTAACGACTGCGCTACCCCGGTCTACAATTAGGAACAGAAATATTGTGGATGCACGAAATTTTGAGGCGGGTTGGGTAGATACGTTTCATTTTATAATGGAGCACAGAGAAAATCTCATGATCAGTGTAGACTAGACATCACGTACTAACAGGCACACAATATAAACTTAGCACCAGCAAACGACACTGTATACTAGACTTCCAATAACCATTTCACCTAATACGGATGACCTGAAATGACCACTCTGCAAGGGGTTTGTTTCACCTTTAAGGTTTCAGTGTTCAGATGTTCTCCGCCGAAGATGAGGAATTCTGTACCACAGTCACTGTTGAGGTGGATTATCAGGCAAATCCAAACTGTTATAAAATATCACGCTTTACCTCAGCATGTCTAGTTGCCATTGTATCTTGGATACCTGGATTTGTCGAATCATGTTGTAATGTGTAATTCTCATATGTAGCTTAGCGTCTTAAAGATATAGAGAAATATCTTTACATAGTTCAAGTAATTACTTTAAAGTGATGTATTTTGTCATTTAGTACTTTTTCTTCCTTCTTGTGCCTTTGCCACTGAAGTTTATTCTGAGCTAGGTAAGCTCAGTTCAATTCTACAGACCCTGTTTATTTAAGACTTCATTTTAACATTAACCTCCCATCTGCCGCCTCTGCCTTCTATGTGGTTTTCCGACTGACACTTCGCGATTATTCTTTATTTCAGTGGCAATTGCTGCGGTGTTATTCTGCACTAATTTCGTAGTCCTCTTCTTTATACTTTATTTTCCGTTACAGGAAGTTTTTATATCATAACTTTACAGAATGTGCGCTTTGTTATCTTGAAAGGTTTTTAAAAGTCAGCTAAATTTATAGGCAATTAAGGTATCTACTAAATTTCGCGTAATTTCAAAATGCACTAAAAATGTTATGTTTTGGCAATCTTCTTCAAATTTGGACACTACTACACTCCATATACACACACATTCTACTGCCGTTTCTTGTTGTCATCTTCTTATGTTCTTCGGTACTACTTGATGACGTACACAAGACCAGTAACAAGTTTTAGGACTTCGTTTAAGCTACTTCTGCATACGTCTGCACAGAGACCTAAAGTATGTCTCATGTCGAAATTATTTATTGTAAATTTTAATTTGTTTCTACTAAGATGAAGAAATTTTACCGTCTTATTAGTTACGTCCTTAATTCTTTACGTATTATTTCGACTCTTGTGTTTGATATTACTTAAACATGACCAATCCAAAGTAATTAAAAAACTATACAATTGTTCTTGTTGTGTTTAAGATTTGCATATTTATACAGTAAAATGTTATGTACATTATGTTCAGATATACAACTATAAATATTACTTATACTAAAGATAAAATTGAAACATGACACCTTGTTGACTGTAATTAATTACTATGGAAATTGGTTATCATTTGACGTGGTACCATATTCGAAAAAAAAAACTATCTTTATCAATACAGGTGGGAGAAAAACACCATTTCATTTTCCTGCAATAAAATTTTATTCACATAACCAAAAAATATGTGAAAGGTTCGGATCAAATCCGTTCTGCACACAAGCATCGTAGCAGACAGTGCTTCACTCTGGTGCCGTCTGTCCAGTACTGTATGATCTTAACTGCGGAACCTGCTTGAACCTTAACTGTGTTGTTACAATATTTGTGTTCCTTCTAGATATGTAGATTCGTCAATAAATTTCGGTGTCTTTGTCCAGCCTACAATTTAAAGAAGGTTTAAATTTTACGAAGACCAATTGTGACTTCCCCACCTTACGAAAGCACGCATTTGTACTGATTTTATAGAAACAGATGCGTTCTTTGAAGCTACTGTCTACAAAATTCAAAATTCCGGCCAATATTGAAGAGAAGTCAGATTTAAAATGAAATTCCTTTTTTCTAAATTTGGCAGTCATACACACGACTCGAAGCAATGTAAGGGAGGAAAACATTGTTGCTTATTTCATTGGCAACGTTCCTGAATACTTCCTGACGTGGACAATAACAGGTCTCACCAGAGAACTATACGTTCTTCGAGAACTGCTTTTACTGTTCCCGGAGAATTCCGATGCCATGCGGAAGTTTTGCAGCAGGCTGTAACCTGCAGCCGGGAAATATGCGGCAAGGAACATCTGGAAGATTTATGAGTATCGTAAACACACTCTATTGAATTGAAGCCATCTCCGCGGCTGTGTCGTCTAAAGCACGGGCTTCCTTTGACCACTTAACGCTATATTTCTGCACTTCAGTCCCGCTCGGAACATGGATCCAAATATTCCCGCGTAATTATGATGGCCTAATCCCCCATTAGAAGAGTTTTGCCGAGGGTCTGCTTGTAAATTTAAAGTTTGTAAGACCGTGCATCATCATACAATTAAAATAAATCAACCAACTAGATGCAACAATTTCTCAAGTTTATTACTTGACGTTTATTCACAGCTCAACATGTTTCAGGTGTCCTCACGCCCATCATCAGGAGCTCAACAACTGCAGTAGCAGCCTCTGGTTTTACCTTCGGAGCGTGGTGATAACAGCACTGCTATCACCACACTCCAAAAGTAAAACCAGAGGCTGCTACTGCAGTTGTTGAGCTCCTGATGATGGGCGTGAGGACACCCGAAGCATGTTGAGCTCTACATAAACGTCAAGTAATAAACTTGAGAAATTGTTGCATCTAGTTGGTTGATTTATTTGAATTGTCTGCTTGTAGTTTCAGAAGTAAATTTTGAACTGGTATGGACAAGAGAACCTAATTGGCTAAAGTTAAGAGAAAGTGACTGGCTTCGAAGAGGAACTCCAGATTTAGAATCCCGGCGAATTTTCTATATCTTTTTTTCTTAACCATTGTGTACAGAACACTTTTGGTGCCAGCACTCTTTTAATACAATTGTTATTAAGAGAAGGAAGTAGCACGCATGGCACAGAAGAAAAACGTATAAACATTTTGGCTTGAAAACGTTAATGAAAGAGGAAGACCTAGGCGAAGTTGAGATGATCGTTTTAAAATGTATCTTAAAAGAAAAGATAACCAGAGTAGGGAATGTATGAATTTTGCTTAGATGAGGCATCAGTGTTAAGTTCTTTTGATGATGGAAATGAACCATCGAGTTGAATAAAATAGGGCAATAGGTTTACTAATGAAACAACTTTTAGCTTTACAAGAAGATATCTGATTAATCTCCTTAATTTTTTCCGAGCAGAACATCCTGTAGGCAGAGGCAGAAAATTCGTCCGATGTACCAGTATACTCCAGCCAAAGCCATGTTTTCATAACCCTGAATACCGCAATGTGACTGTTAATGGCTGTGGGGACGTAAAATTTTACACAACGTAAAGGCCAAAGCTAACACATGTTAATTAATTAATTAATTAATTAATACTGAGAGTTCACTAATATAGGGGTGGTGCAATTTAGTGTTCCGTGAAAAAAATGGAAAGTGTATTGGCATTACCGTGGCGACAGTGGTTAGACGAATGCATCACGTTATTACGGTATATATAGATTGCCTGTCGTTAATTACACTGTAGCCTTACTCTGCTAGCACGGTAGCACAGTGAATAATAAAAATAGCGTCATTTAAAAATGTGTCTGCACCACACAGAGAATGTCAAACTTATTGTCTTATGGTATACGACGTTTCTGATAAGCCTTTACATAGACTCAGTGGAAATACCAACAAGATGCAGCTTGTAATAGAATTTATTATTTCAAAGTTTTTTGAAGGCTCAATATGTTTCGAGCCGCACATCGCTCATCATCAGGAGCTCTAAACTGTGTTTGCAGCCTCTGGTTTATATACCCATGTAGTGACCGGCCGTTGCCAAGGCTGAGTGGGAAATGGACGATTGGTCCATTTCCCACTCAGCTTTGGCAATGGCCAGTCACCACATAGGTATATAAACCAGAGGGTGCAAATAGAGTTTAGAGCTCCTGATGATGAGCGGTGTGCCGCTCGAATCATGTTAAGCCTTCAATACACTTTGGAATAATAAATTCTATTACAAGCTGCATCTTGTTGGTATTTCTACTGAGTCATGCTACGATGCACGAATCCATGAATATCAAACCCTTACATGGAATCTGTAATCTCCAACTTCATGTAATATTTTGGAGACAGCAGGTTCATCCGTAAGGTTGTTACCGATCCAACAAATTGCATAAAACCACACCTTAGAAAGCTTCGTGCTTAATGGAGTATTAAGCTGAAAGTTCTTGTAGCACGTAACAAAACAAACTGCATATGAAGATCCCAGTCTGTTAGTTCGTGAGGATGCATCTTCAGGCGAGTTATTCCCGACGTTCCAAACAGTCTTAATGCCTTCATCTTCGGAGTCACAGACCGCTTAACACTGAAGATGAAGGAACTAAAATCTTTTAAAATGTCGGGAACTGTTCGCCCATCCATACCCATGGGACCGGAACCTACAACAACACCGTTGTGAGAACCTCAAACCTCGCAAATTTTTAAGCCTTATTTACAATTTTGCTTTTAGTGTGTGATATTTTCTTGTGTTTGTTTACTTCTTTTACGTTCGTTTGTCCCATCAAAAATATCTTCCTTCTTATTAGGCACCCTTGTTACTTTACGAAAAACGGCCATTGTCTTCGTCATGTTTGTCTGTCCCGCCATCTGCATGGAGCAACTCGGCTTCCACTGGACGGAATTTCGCAAAACTTCGTATGAATGTGTTTCATTAGCTTTACCTGCTGTCTGAACTTTACTGTACGAAATAACTAGAGTTTCTATGAAATGAGTGTTTAAAGTTTGGAATGGCTGTCCGTTGGACGTTGTAATTTTTCTAGTGTCATTCTGTAGTTTAACTGAAGACCGGCCATTGCTTTGATAAAGTAAATAGTTACTGAGCGGAAAAACTTATAAAATGTGAAATTGTTCCTCATTACAAACTGTAAGTGGTGTCGCGTTATTGCGTGAAGTGGGTAGAAATGCTATGTAATAACAAGTGAAGTGTGGAGCTAGTTCCTCACTGTAATTTAATACCTGTTGCCCGGGTCATTCTATATTTTAAAAGATGTCGGAACTTTTTTTTGTGGAATAACTACATAACGTTCTAGAATGGTCCCCAATTCCAAATTTTAAAAGATGTTAGACTGTTATTATAAGAAATATTGAGTTAAAATGTTCAGTCTTTCTTCACTCCCTTCTGAAATTACTGTCTGTTGACATTGCACGAAACAAGTAGTTTAAATGTACAATGTTCCCTGTACCTGCTCTGGTTCAGATACACAAAGAGGTGAACAAGAAGTTCATGTAATTGGCAAGATAAAAGAACACCTTTATTACTTTCTTAATTTAAACACTTTAATACTTGTTGATAAGTAGTTGCTTGCGTAATTAAATGTGTTAAGTCTGTGATCTATAATGTTACCACTTAATTGAACTGTAAATAAGTGAATGAAGACAAAGTATTTCACTGCTGCCCTATGCAGCCAAACATACAACTTGTAAGTTGTTAATTTTTGTCAATACAGATTGTTTGTAAATTCTTTTTGTGAGAATTGCAAATGATCCTTTAAAACACAATTAGATCACCTGCCCTCTGCAGTTGTAATTAACCCTGTGTCAGTTTTATCACACGCTATCACATCTTTATCCACGAGCAGCCAAACGCGAACTAACTTATTCACACACACTCGTGTCGCGTCCTAAATACGCCGACAAGCACTGACTGTACTGCTTCGCCCTGTGCGAACTGAATTGAACTGTATTGTTTCCTTATGAGAACTGTTCGCCCTGTGCGAACTGAATTGAACTATCTCCCTGTGAGAACCGATGTCAACTGTATTGTTTCGCTCTCTGCGAACTGAAGTCAACTGTATTACACGTCTTGTCGACGCGGAGTACCCAGTGGAACTGAAGCCACGCTACTTGCTAGCGTCCCTACTTAGGACAAAGGGTGAACTAGATTAATCCGGAAATTGCAGCCACGTGATCATGAGTTCTGTGGACTAATCTCGTGACGATTGCGTCATATGCCTGCCTCCGAATGTGACACGTAGTCACTGAAAATGAACTAATATGACGCAACTAACTAGCAACCACCGTAATGCAAAATGATGCACAAATTGCTACAAAAATTCTAACTCTTGAGTGAACATTCTCTCTTTCTATACCGTAATGTTATTCGGACTTTTATTCGCTAAAATGACTAGGCCTTATTTTGTGGCGCAGAAATCCACCTCGGACCAAGGCCGCCTCACTATAGAGGTTTCTAAATCACACACAATTAGACACGCGCCTGGTAGGGATACTCTGAACGAGTGATCAACTCGGCACAGAGGCCGCTACCTACAGAACACATGACAGGAGAGCGGACACCTAGTTATACTGCTGCTTTATTCCTCAATCAAAAATTTGCTGACTGCCGTTTAATTACTGAGTAAAAATTGTTGCATAAAGCAGGCCTACCTAAAGAGAGCGTTCATTCTTTTCTTTATTCATAGATATGTGTTAGTATATGTAATAACCAGGTATTCTATACATTAACCTTATCGATAATATATGCATTCAGAATATAGAGCATCGTGGAAAGAATAATCTAAAACTAACCTAGCTGTTGCGTATAAATAAAAACGTCCGAACAAATTATCAGTCATGTTACTCGTAGAATTGTTTTATGTAATTAATTTAAAATATTGCTTGTTTTCTTTTCACTGTAAGCACTTGTAGCTGATTAGGAATAAAAATGCAAGCATTACATATGCAACCCATAGCCAGATGTGGAAACTGTGATGCCTCTACAAACGGGATTTTAAACTTTTAGAGCCTGGCGGCTGTTTTGTATACCACCGGGTTTAACATTCAGAAATTCTATTTCCTGGCCACAGATTGTGTTTCTGTGTTGCATATGGATCTCAGAACCAACATTGATTATTTCCTTATACAGCACTAACTGACTGGTTTTTATAACCGAGATGAAGGTTATTTACTGCGCGGTACGAACTGGACCTGTAAGTCAAAGGTATTATTTTTCATACTTCAAGTGTTAATGACGTCTTCAATGAATATGTATGGCGAAATGCTTTATGAAAGACAGAACGGATTAGCATATGAATACTTTGTTAACCCCCTAATATGATAGGCTCATGTCTAGTTAGATAATAAACGTACTAGACATTGTACTATGTTTGATACACGGAAAATAGTCCACTGGAACGTGGGAATTTACAGGGGGTGGATCCAAAGACATCTTGACTGGACCTCAGTTTAAAGTTCTAAAGAGTAGGAAACGGAGAGAACAACAAAATATTAACAAGCAGAAAATTTTACATTGCTTCAATTTGGGTTCTTTGTAAGAGTCTGGTTTTAAAATTAAAAAAAAAAGTAAAATGTTTTCAGAAAACGGAAACTACATAATGAGGAATTTAACAATTGTGTGCTTCGCAATATATAACATACAGGCATATTACATCGAGGAAGTTGAGATGCGAGGGACATGTAACACGCATGTGGAAGATGAGAAGTGCTTACAGTATTGTGCTCAAGGACTGTTAAGGGAAGAAGCAAATTTATGGTCCACTACGTAGGTTGAAACCAGCTTTTTCGGACGAAGCCACTGCTTTTAGCTTGAAGGCTTAATATGCAATGAAAATCTAAATTGTCGCAGGGGAAAAAAGTTTGTTAGACCTAGGAGTAGATAGGAATATATCATTAAAACTGATCTTCAAGGAACTCTGCTTGGGTGCGAGAGTCAAGTCATTTTTTAGTATTTCAGCCATGGATTTCTGTGAAGTGCTGATAAACCTTAATACTATATTAAAGGAGATAATTTTTGACCAAGTTTTTGTAAATTATTAGTTTTTATAATACGTCATATTGCATCTTGGGATATGCTAGAACTCCAGCAAAAATCGCTTCACTTTAAAATAAACGATAAACGGTGGGACTGCAGTACAGTGGCTGTGTGTAAATAATCTTCTGTTTGGATATTATTTATGCTATAAAGTGCGCCAGTCATTTAGTGCTCCCTCAGATTGAAATAAAAGCAGGCACTGCGTTCCTCTGATGAGTATATTTGTAGGGCATTTGGGAAAATATAAACCATTATTATAATAATGTGCAAGAAAGAACATGTTTAATTCAAGAAATACAGCGAACATTTGGCCTGCTTTCCTTAGCGGCAGAGAACAGCAGTATTCAAGGTGCAGATAAAAACAATCCTAATGAAAAATGAAACAGGTTTTGCGTGTTCCCTTTGCATATTTTTCTTGCATAAGTTAAGGAGTCCACACCATAATTGTACAGCTGCACAACAGTTAAACTGTAATTACAAAACTTCACAATATACCTTCCAACATCCGATAATTTACATGTACATTTACAGCTGACAAGTTTCTTGGTTTATGTTAATAAAGGTCCAACACGATGCTACAGTATGTAGACATTTATTCTCTGTCACGTTACTCTACATGTTTCGGGTGTCATGCACCCATCATCAGGAGTATTAAAAACTGTATCTGCTACCTCTGGTGTACGTCATGCTGTAAAATACAGGTTAAAATTACTAATATTTTTGTTGTTTGTTGACAGTAGATAGTGGTGTTTGGTTCTGTGTTTTCCTATTCACTGGTGTGCACGTATCAATGTCGTTACAATTTGTAACGACATTGATACGTGCACACCAGTGAATAGGAAAACACAGAACCAAACACTACTATCTACTGTCAACAAACAACAAAAATATTAGTAATTTTAACCTGTATTTTACAGCATGACGTACACCAGAGGTAGCAGATACAGTTTTTAATACTCCTGATGATGGGTGCATGACACCCGAAAC